>Ga0209611_10002290_pt1 | contig 33565 bp, 35 predicted proteins | sample S1TSphgellanicum_3_FD_187693 | JGI IMG/M metagenome (GOLD analysis project Ga0209611, IMG submission 187693) | Host-associated microbial communities from peat moss isolated from Minnesota, USA - S1T2_Fc - Sphagnum magellanicum MG (SPAdes) (version 2) | ecosystem: Host-associated > Plants > Peat...
CTTTGTCTTTTTTTTTTTTTGGCGACAGTTTTTTTTTCCCATGTTTTTTTTGGCCCCACCCCTGACCCCAATTCTTTTTGGGAACCTCCTACCTCCCTCTCCAGCCTATCTACCACCCTTCCTCCTACAAACCCACCTACCTCCCTCACACCATTAACCTCCTTCTCCACTGACCTCCATCGCTAGAACTCCAGAACTAGGGAAAGCTTCATCAACTTTGAGTTTCGATTAGGGTTTAGGGGCTTTCCACTCACCTCCATTGCTAGAGCTCGAGAACCAAGGAGAGCTTCAGGAGCTCTTAGCTTCAATTCAAGTTCCAAGGCTTTCCATTCACTAGCTTGGGGAGTGTGGAAAGGCAAGGAGCTTTAGAAGTGACCAGCAATGACTAGATGAATTCAAAGGTGTCAAAAGCGAAAGGTTCAAGTACTAAGCTTCCTTCTTCTCTTTTCTTTTTTCATTAGTCTTCTAGTCATCAGCTACCTTGTTTTGGATCAACCGCCAAAAGACGAGAACGAGTAGTTTTGATGTTCATTATCGCCATATGGTTTTTGCAAATGTGAAGGAAGAAACCGAGCCAAGCTCGCCTAAAAATGATGAGGAGTAGCTGCTCGTCATCATCTTCATGCGGAGCAAGCACCCAAAGACAATGATGAGTAGTTATTTGTCATTGTCTTCATGATGCGAAGCAAGCGCCCAAAGATGACAATGAATAGATGTTCATCATCATCTTCATGATGGGAGTGGGCAGCCAAAGATGGCAATGAGCGGTTGCTTGCCGTCATCTTCATGATGTAAAGCAAGTGCCCAAAGATGACGATGAACACCTGCTCATCATCGTCTTCATGATTTGGAAAAAGCACCCAAAGACAACAACAAATAGTTACTCGTCGTCATCTTCATGATCTAGAGAAGGCACCCAAAGACGACAATGAACAGCACAACTATTTGTTGTCATTGTGTTTTTTTCAGGTGTGACAAAGGACGACAAGCCAAGCTCATCATCCATTTAATGTTCGAGAACAGGCACCCAAAGATGACAACAAGCAGCTTCACTGCTTGTTGGTTTTGCAAGTTTGAAAGAGGAGACATCCTCATGTTCTGGAACAAGTGCCAAAAATAATGACAAGCAACACAGGTTGCACTACTTTTCATCATTTTAGTTTTGGTGTTTTGGTCTTTTTTTTCTACTACTTTGGTGATCTTTTTTTTTTTTTTTTGCTACTGGTGGTCCTTTTTTTATTTATGCTTTTATTGTTTGTGGTAGATGGAAACCAGGAAGAAAAGGACTTCGGCCTCCTATCAATAAGCTTTAAGAGATGTGGAAACATGGATAATTAAACAACCAACATAGGCTTTGAATGAGAATATGGAAGAACAAGGAAAAGCCCATGTTGATGTTTGCGCAAGATCTGTGGTAGCTATTGTTGTTGCATATATTAATAGAATGGAAGTTGAGTTGTAGAAAACAATTGACATGATAAAGGAGCAAACAATTATAACTAGTAGTGCAATGTTAAAGTAAGAAAGTGTGGAACCTCATGTTGAAATGGATATAGGTGACATGTTGAACTTCTTATAATTAATTGCCCCACTCATCTTCTCAAGTAGAAAAGATGGGTGCGGTTTTTTTTTGTCAAATTTCTTGTTGCAATACCTTTATTAATTATGGTTTTAAAACATTTGCCTCACCTTCCTTCTCCATGTGAGAGGGTGGGCGAGGCATTTTTTTGTCTAATTTTGTATGCAATACCTCAAGGCTTTCTAAGCGATTTTATTTTTTTAGGGTTAGTTTTATTTTCTAAAAATTTGAATTATGGGTTCTAGCAATACCCTCATCTTGTGTTTTTATTTTTTAATCTTTCTTTGTAATACCATCATCATGTGTTTTAATCTTTTGTTTACCTATGCAATGCCTTCATTCTGTAGGATATAACCTTCATGTAGATTGTTGATTTTGACATTAGGTTTTATGTTTTTGTTTTCTTGGTTTCATAGGTGGTTGCCCCTCCTTTGGTTGCCATAGAGGGTGTGCATTGGGCAAAGGATGGGCCCAAGTTTGCTTCCAGTGTTGATGGGTGCGATGCATCTTATACGACCAAGTATAATTTGGTGCAGCATTTGCAAGCACATCACTATGTTACCATAGAGTCAAGCAAGCCCAGACGCCCATTTATTCGAGAACAGGGCTCAAAGGCTCAAGATCACGTGGTAATGAATGCACGGGTCTTGAATAACCCTTTGGCTCATAGCAAACAAAAGGCTATTACTAGGGTTAAAAAGCACACGCTCCTAGAATGGGATAGGCTCCAAGTTGATTTGCAATACACGCTTGAGGTGCCTAAGCCCAAACTTGTGAGGCTAACCTTTAACCACATTTTTGGCTTCTTATAGCATGACTACATAGGGTGTGGGTCCATCCCTCTCAATGTGCAAACCAAGTTGGAACGTGATGAAAACCTTGGAATTGTCAATAATTTGTTAATGTCTTGTTTGATAGTTGTAGCATAATTACGATTTAATATGTACCTTGTTTGATGTGTTGGTGGTATTGAGGTATTTAATTCAATTTTGTGTTGAACTAATTCTAGAAATATGTGTTTCAGATCTTTTGTAAGTCCAAGCAAACACATCCTTGAATTTCTTAGTAACATATGAAGCTCCTCAATCTTCTCTTTTGTCAATTGTGAATTAACCTTGATGTATTATGGATTTGCCTTTGTACCAAGATTTAGTTTAGCAAGTTGTTCTTTGGTCAAAGTCCAACCTACTATCTAAATATTTTATACTTGTATTTTTACTAATGTTTCATCCACTTGAATATCATCCTAGTTATGATGGTAATAGGTTTATGGATAAACCTTGTATTCTAATGAAACCTCTAGTCTGACACGAAAGTCTTCTGATTTCACTATTGAAGGACCATTTCTGTAGTTGTTCGATCTGATGTCTTTTACTTTGAATTAGATTCCTTAGTGCTTTTGATTTATGATACTCCAACACTCAACAATGAAATCATTTCTTCTAATGGTGTAATTGTCCCAATTGAAACAATTCTAGTTATGTTTCAAAGATCACATCCTCCTCTTCGTTTGTTAACCCTTGCATCAAGTCATAACAAACAAATACTTGGGGCCTTCTAGTTTCTGCTCCTAATGTTTGTTAATTGATATGATTATAATTGTTCCATTACCTTGAACAATAATGACATTGTTACCCCAGTCATGTGTAACATTTGCATCTTTAAGCCAAGGTCTTCCTTGCAACATAAAATAGTTAGAATCTACCACACTATTTTTCAGAACAATAAATGTGGCTATATATGGAATACCATGTATGTGAATTTTCAAATTCCTAATGATTTTTAAAAGTCTAGTCATACTCTGATTTGCCATTCTAAGGTGGTATGGAGCTGTTCTTGGTTTAGGTAAACTTAACTTTGTTTAGAGGTTTTCTATTATAATGTTCACACTTGCTCCTCCATCTATCAAAACATCCTCAACATTGTTCTTCCCCATTCGTACTTGGATAACTACCATCTAGTTATCTACCTCTATAGCTATTGTGTCTAGTTTAGAATGTGTCTCAACCATTATGGCTACACTAGGTTTTGATATTTGCTTAGTAGCTATATTTGGTTTTTTTAGCTTCAGTTTTTGCCACATATACTTTTTAAAGTTTGGTGTTATTTTCAATAATTGACCTAACCTCAAAGTATAGGTCATCTTTAGCATATGTTTATTGATATCTTGGAATATTTGTTCCATAGACATAATTTTGTTGATAGGACTAATAGACAAACTTTGTGACACAATGGGTTTTATGGAAATTTCAAATTTTAGTAATCCTGCCCAACTTATATTCCACTTTGTTTTCTCCTTTGGAATCAGATTTTGTAGTGGGTCCTCTGCTTACATCTCTTGAATAATCTTGACAAAATATTGTTGTAGTTTTTGCTCTTCTTCCCAATCAGCAACAAACTTTTTGATTAGCTCTCAGTCTTTAAACATTTGTTCTTTAGTGACCTTGCTCCTAGTGATGGCCATATTCACATCCACCATATGGATTGAAGGATTTGAAACCTTGAATTCTACCACAGCTTGTTTCTCTGTAGGCTTCATTCCTTTATTTTAAACATATTTTGTAAATCATTATACTTAGGACAATCTATGATCTAATGTCTAGTATCACCACAAATACGACAAGAATATCTCACATGCCTTTGTAAAAACCCACCCAAGTTCATATTTTCTACTTTTCAATGTTTTCTAAATAAAATATGGCTTTGTTCCAATTTTTCATTTGTAATTTTCAATTGTTATGGTGAATGTAAGGTTTTTATTAACATAGTTTGCAACTGTTTTGGAATATTGAACAAGTTCGTAAGCCTAGCTCTTATGACTAGGTTTTTCCTAATGTTGTTATTTTAAATATCCTAGGTTATATCACCATGTATTATTATGTCTTAGCCTTGTACCTTAGGCTATTGTACCCAACCTATTCTATTTTAGATTATACCTTAAATTATTCAAGGCCTTATATTTTTAATTATTCTAACTTAGGCTATTAATGTTGTTATTTTACCCTAAATTATTTTAAGCTATTCTAGGCAATATTAGGCTATACATTAGGCTATTTTTGTTAAGGGGGTAGGATGAGTATGTGATTTTGGATGAACAAGGCAATTAGGATAGGGATTAATTAGCAAACTTTGTTAGTTTGAATTTTGAATTCTTGTTGTTTTGATCATGATGATGTTATTTGGGATAGTTCAAAAGGTTAGAGTTCTGGAAAACAAAGATAAAGAGGAATGAGACATGAAATTTGAAGAAGAATAAGAGGAGCTATAGGTACTTACAATAGAAAACCACAGACTATGTTGGAGATAGCACAGACTTTAAGTGCTTCTTTGGATTTTTTTAACAAAACATGGAACTATGCTATAATTTTGATTGATGTTTTCAGTAATACAAAGAAGCATATACTTCTACAATGAATTCTACATTCAACTTTTGTGTGAATTTTCTATACTATCAGATCATGATGAAATGAATTGTAATCTTGTTTTTGGAGGTTTTTTTAATGTATTTTGAAATACAAATTTTGGTTATATGTAATAACCATGAATTTGATGTTTTAATGAATGGTAATGTTAAGTTTGTTGAGACTTAAGATAAGAATAGTGAACATATGCATGTGAAATGCAAATTTGTTGTTACATAGTGTGAAATATTCTATAAAAATTTTAATTTCACTTATACCATTTAGCAACCATCTTGTGGGGATATTTTTTTTTCTATTCTTTCTTTCAATAATGGAAAGGTTTTCTACAAATTTTTTTGTATATTGTAGATACGAATGTTCAAATAAATAATGTTTTTTTTTTTCAATTCAAAAATTTAAAGGATATGTTAAAAAGTATTAGAGGTCTATGTGGTTGACACTGTAAGGACTGCATATTGATCTATAGACTCTAAAGACAAAGAATTTTAAAATTGATGAATCGGATGGTGACCCAAAGTTTACAGCAACAATTGGACTTAGAGGCAAATCGACAAGTTATTGAAAATTAGACAAAAGACTAATTTGAAAATGGAAAGGAATATGTAGGGCTTACAGAAACCCCATATCAAAGTCTAATGTTAGAGAAACGAGTTTTGAAAACAGAAGGAAGGCGTACGAGGCACAAGTCATTTCTACCACAAGAAGTAGTATTACAGGACATATGGACTAGGGGTCTTCAAAGAAGGCATAATTCCAAACAACAATCTCCATGGAAAGATATGCAATCGACTACTCATCCATGTGAGCAAATGCAATATACTTTTCAACTGCGATCTGTGGTTCAAAATCATAGAAATCAAGATGGAATAGGGACTTCTATAGTATTTGATCAACCGTAGGAAATCTCAAGTCGAAAGTTGGTGACTAACCAAGGGAGGGATGTTACAAGAAGTACACAACCCAGGTTTGTGTATTAGTCTACATTTCCAAATTACAATGATCAAATGGAGCACTTGGAGGTGGATGAAAACACGAATGTTAATGTGTTTGAAGAAACTGAAAAAAATTACCCACAATCGTCTTAGTAGGTAGAGGCATAGGTGAATGCATTGGGTGAAGTACCGTAATCATACTCACATCAAGGGAATCCAAAGTTGGATCAAACAAAGTACATAGTCGAAACATGAGATCATGAATTTGTGGATTTGGAGATGATCAGGTTACTTTTAAAGGTCTGTGCATTCTGTGAGGAAGAAGGACATGCAATCATGGATTTTCCTTTTGTGCTTTTTCACATCAAAGTAAATATTGCTAGGCATGTGGAGTTACAGAATGTGGCAAGAACATTGATGGATCAATCACAGGAATAGGAATCAAGATTTCTTACAATCCAAAACAGACTTAAAGGCATGGAGTTGGGAAGCCAATTGAAAACATAAAATCGACAGATTCATCCATCTATTCAAACCAGGAATAGAAAACCAAAGGGGTATTCACATCCACATATTGCACCACAATGGATACCAATGGGTAATCGCAAACTAGAACATTGTCAATTTCGTGTCAACACAATTCCACCAATAGTGTTAGAAATGGCAGTTGTTGAAACCTGGAAACAACATGCTGGAATAAGAGTTATTCAATCACTTGATGCAAGTATACCAACCACAAGAATGGAAACCGTTGTTGCGCCCAACATAAATGTTGTCAAAAGGGGAGTACTAATTGGATCTATAGCAAAATTGGGTAGCAGATCAAATGGAGTCTTGGCAATAAGGAATTTGAATTGAAGTTTGGCACTACCAGCAGCTACTAAAAGAATTGTTGGCACACCTCAAATGGTGTTTACTAATCTGATAACGACTACTCATGTGAACAAGATTGCAGATCAACTGCTAATGAGTTCAATGGTTGTTGGAGGGTATAGAAGTGCAGATTCCGCAAATCTAAGAGGAGGATACAAATTTTTTATCACAAAGATGGCCATTATGTTAAGCCAAATAGTGTAGCTCTTAAGTATCCTGATTTCAAAAAAAATGTTAATATAAATGTTCATGTTAGAGTGTTCAATTCTATAGTAAAAGCAAATGCAAAAACTTTTGAAGAGTATATCATTAATGCATTTAGCTATATGCTAAGAGATATGAAATTAGACTAGTGCCATAATTACATGTTAAAATTTCTTGATTATACTTTTTCAGAGCTTACACAAGCATTTTACAAACGTCATTAGAAGGCTTCGAATGATAAACAAATATACATGGAGCTGAAGAACATGCAACAGCAGGAGACTGAAAAGGTGGAGGTTTATTATGAGTGGATTTAGAAGTTGGCTCATGGTTTACAAGTACTAACCATAGACAATTTTCTAACTACTATGTTTTAATTGAATTTGCAATCATACTTCAAAATTACAACTCTAGGGATGAAACGGTCAACACTATAACAACATAAAAAAGTGGCAATGTTGTGTGAAAAAGGTATGACTAATGTAGAAGCAAAGAGTGCATTGTTAGTACCACAAAATACCAAATAAGCAGCATTAGCAAAAACACAAAGTAATATAAGGAAAACTAACAAACATTACACAAATTATGGGATGACAAATCACAATGTGGAGACATGCAAAAAGAAGAAAGAACAAACCATGGTGGCAACCATAGAGGCAGCACAACCAAGTCAAAAAACACAGAAAACATCTTCATATGCATGTCACATCTATGGTTTGAATGGATACAAAATGATAGATTGTGCAAAGTTTGATGAGATGCAAAAAATGTTTCATGGGAAATTTGTGACAATAATAGAGGTTCAACCTATTGCTGAAACATAAATAGTCATTACAAATGTGAATGTGGTGATTGTTAATGTTACCACAAGAAGTAAAGTAACTAAAGAACATATGTTCAAGGATAGAGATCCAAGAAAAGCAAATAGTGTTGTTGACTGGGAGAAAGAAAAGCAATTGAAGTAGTCAATGGTGGAAACAATTCAACAATTCAAAAAACACAAACCTAGATAGAAAGGCCATCCACATCCATGGAGGGATGGAACACAACTTGGCCAGGTATGCCAAATACTACTCATGTGGATGCACAAAAATGTCAAGAAGTAATGAATTCATAAGGGAAATTGATCATAGTAGAAGAGATTTTTCTGGACATTGGTAAGCAAATGCTATAAACAAGTTATACTTTGAACTTAGGACAATTGCTTAAAATAACTCTTAAGCTAAAGAGATATCTTTAGCAAAAGTAAAACCAGAGAAAATTTAGAATGTAAATAAAACAACCACATAAAAACAAGTTGGTTATTCAATACCAAAAGTAGGGACAACTGTTATAGCAATAGATAATCATATGGCATTTATCCAAATACAGATTGGGAAGAATACAATAAAGGATGTGTTATTGGATGGAGGTTTTAGAGTTAATATTATCACAGAACGGTTGAGATTGAAGTTGGGGCTTCCAAAGCCTAAACCTACACCATATAATTTGAAGATGGCATCAAATAACCACAAAGCTAGTGGGGTTGATAAAAGATTTGAAGATATATGTTCATGGCATTCCTTACATAACTATGTTTATTATACTGCAGAATAGTGTGGTAGATTCTAGTTACTCCATGTTGGGGAGACCATGGTTGAAGGATGCTAAAGTGGCACATGATTAGGAAAATAACATTATTACCATACAAGGGAATGGGATAGTCAAAACAATTACAATTACCAAACATTTCAGAAGTGAAGTAAGAAGACTAAAAATGTTATTGGGCTATGATTATCAGAATGGCATCACAATTGAAGAATAAAATATCATCTTTACCACAGAATCAAAATTGTTCTCCATAGGAACAATCAGTTTACCTAAGACAATTCAATCTGTGAAAACCATAGATGTGGGGATCATGGATACAGATGTGAAGACTAGTATTCCAAAATAGGGATCCAAAGTACAAAGCACAAAGAAAAGATACCTAGCAATATATATGAGCCAAAAGTAGTTATGGAGGATAAGGTGTATCTAGAGATGTACTATGAACATCAACTCGGGAATGTTGTAGTGGATGAAACTCCAACAAAAATCAAAGTGCAAGGATTACAAATAGCTAGATGGACATTAACTAAAGATCAACAATTGATGAAGCTCAATCTAGGAACTAATGCAAAACCACAAATGGTGAAGATTAAGCACAGCTAGAAACATGCAAGGTGTTGGAAGTGGAACAATTGTTGAAGGAATTCAAAGATGTTTTTGTATGGACATACAAAAATCTAAAAGGGATTCCACCAAAGTTAGCATAATACAAAATTGAATTGGACACTACTATACCATCGGCACATCAAGCCAAGTATAGATTAAATCCAAACTATGATATAGATAAGTTGTTAACAGCTGGATTCATTGAATCTATAAAAAAAGCTACATGGTTGTCACCCATAGTAGTAGTTGTTAACAAATAGGAGATCTACTCAAGTGCAAACATAAATCTTTATTGAAAGGAAACTACAACATGATGCTCACAACACGAAACATAACATCAAAAACTCCTCAAGGTTCTTGTCACATGAAATACACAAACTTGTGTAATGAAGAAAAGAAAGCCAAACCATCAACACCAAGGTATTTAACTGAAAGACCAAACCACAAATAACCAAACTAATATAAGTAAAGAAAGTAATTCAGCCTTATGAAAGTAACCTAGTTACTTTCGTACTCCAGTAACTAATGAAACCTAACTAGTTGAGCTTGAATTCTCAACACTCCCCCTCAAGCTCAAATCCACTTCTAATACACCAAACATTTTTCTAAACTTCCTTAACTTGTCTGTACCCAAAGCTTTTGTGAAAATGTTAGCAACTTGATTTTCGGTACTAACATGGATAAGGTCAATTTCTTTTGCTAGAACTTTTTCTCTAATAAAGTGGTAGTGCACTTCAATGTGCTTTGTCCTAACATGATAGACCGGGTTGTTAACAAGTAGTATGCTATTGATGTTATCACAATAAATGACAATAGAAACATCCACTAACTGTCCCAAATCTTATAGTAGTTTTTGTAACTAAATTACTTCACATGCAACAATTGCTACACCTTTGTATTCTGCCTTCGTGCTTGATAGTGCAAATGTTGGTTGTTTCTTACTGCTCCAACTAACAGCACCACTTCCAAAAGAAAGCATGAAACCACTGGTCGATCTTCTATCTGAAACATTGCCAGCCCAATTAGCATTCGTGTATCCATGTACTTGTAACTGGCTCTTGGCTTCATAAAAAATTCCACACTGTAATGTTTGTTTTATGTACCTCAGTATGCACCTCATTGCATCCAAATGTGGCTTTCGTGGTGTTTGCATGAATTGACTCACCACCCCAACTGCATAACTCAAATCTGGCCTTGTGATGGTCATGTAAATCAAATTCCCATGATCTGTCTTTTTCACATATAGTGAAAAATTTGCATTGGATGTTTGAAATCCACTTGTGACAAGATATTGACCTATCTTGTTTGACCAAGCTCTAGGTGCTTGCTTCAAGCCATACAAAGTTTTCTTCAACTTACAAACTAAATTAGGATGTGTTTGGTCCACATAACCTAGTGGTTGTTCCATGTACACTTCGTCATGTAAATCTCCATGAAGAAAAACATTATTTACATCCATTTGATGTAAAGACCATCCTTTTGTTGTTGCCATAGCAATGATTACTCTTATAATTGTCATTTTGGCAATTGGACTATAGGTCTCCTCATAGTTTATGCCATAAGTTTGGGCATAACATTTGGCAACCAATCTTGTTTTGTATCTGCTCACAGATCCATCTACATTGTGTTTGCATTTTGTACACCCATTTGCACCCAATTGCTTTCTTATCCTCTAGTAAAGCTACTAATTCCCAAGTAGCATTAACATCCAAAGCCGCCATCTCTTCATCCATGGCATTGTCCCATTTAGGGTTTCCAACCGCTTGTTCAAAACAAGTGGGTTTAACCTCCTGTATAACTTTCACCATGTATGTGTAATGATGAGCTACAAAGCCATCATATGTGAGTCTTTGTACAGGGTATTTGATTCATGTGGATCTTTGTACTCCACTGTCATTGTCAGGTGTTTTCAAAACTTTCTTGGCCATCCGAACTCTAGGAGTAGTTACTGAAGGGATTCTTGATTCTTCACCCACACTCTTCTCTGAATCACTTCACTCATCATCTACATGAGGATTTCTAGATGATGTTTGAGAACTACCATGTACAATGTTTGAAGATTTTAATCTTCCTTTCCATGGAGTGCTACTGGACCCACTAATTGAAGACTCTTGTGGCCCACTGCTTAATTGTGATTTTTATTCCACATTTGATGAAACATCACCATTTCTAGCCTCTCCATCTTCTGCTACCTTCAGTGGTGAGTACCAGCTAACCATCTCATCAAACACAACATCTCTACTCACTTGCAACTTCCGAATGGAAGGATTGAAGCATCTATATCTTTTTTGTTCTAAGGAATATCCAATGAATATACACTTCTTAGCTTTTGGGTCTAGTTTTGATCTCTTCTCATCAGGAACATGCACGTATGCAATGCAACTAAACACTCTGAGGTGTGAGACATCTGATTTCTTGCTTGTGAATTTTTCTTCGAATGTCATGCCATGAACTGCCACTGTGGGTGTTCAATTCATGATATAGACTACAGTTGCTACCGCTTTAGCCCAAAAGTAATTTGGCAATTTTTTTTCATTCAACATGGCACGTGTTATTTTTGCAATGTGCATGTTTTTCCTTTCAGCAACTCCATTCTACTATGGGGAATAACTACATGAGTACTTCCTTTGAATTCCATGCTCCTTCAAGTACTCACTGAATTCATTTGAAAAATATTTCCCCCCTCCATCGGACCTTAGACACTTGATGCTCACACCCTTCTCCTTTTCACCATTGTTTTGAAATTCAAAAAATGTTGAAACATTTCACCTTTGTGTTTCATGAAGTAGACCCACACCTTCTTTATGTGGTCATTAATGAAACTCACATAGTACTTGCATCCTCCAATGGATTCTGTTTTCGTGGTCCACACATCTGAGCGGATCATTTCCAAAGGTTTGGAACTTACATGAGTTGTTTGTGCTGGGAATGGATGCCTAGCTTGCTTCCCCAATTGGCATGTTCCACAAACTTCTAACATCACCTCTTCTGTTCCAAATTTGGGAAGGCCTCCAACAAGATTCTATATCTCCATTAGCTTAAGACGTTGGAGATTAACATGGCCAACTCGCTTGTGCCAAATTCCAAAATTCTAATGTCTCCAGCTCCTTTTCCATGTGTGAATAACATGGAATTCACCTCAAGCATGTTCACATCCAAAGTGAACATTCGTCCATTCCTTTCTCCTTTTGCAATCAATTTGCCTTGGTTTTTCATGTCTTCCCAAAACATCCATTCGAGTTGAATGTCACCTGTAAACCTTGTTCCACCATTTGGCCTACAGAGACCAAATTTTTTGTTATGGTTGGAACATGAAGTACATCTTTCAAGTACTTTGTTTGCCCATCTTGCATGGACAATGGCACCTTGCCAATTTATGTGATGGGATGTGTAGTGTCGTCACCAGTTTCCACAAACCTCGGTGTCTTCAAATCCTTTGTGTCTCTAAACCATTCTCCATGACTAGTCATGTGGTTTGAAGTTCTAGAATCCACATACCAGACATTGTTGTCTAATACACCTCCTATCATTGAATTTGCCATGTGTTGCATCACAAATAGTTGCTCATCACCTTGATTGCTAATTGATGCATAATTCCCTCGTTGTAACTTTCCATTTCATGCATCATGCACCCTTTGATAACAGTTCTTCGCCATGTGCCCAGGTTTCCCGTAGTAGTAACAATTTGAATTGTTATTTGGTTGTTGACCTCAATGACTTCCACCACAACCTTCACAACTTCCTCGACTTCCTTTTCCTCCAAAGTTTCCTTGTCCACCTCCATGAGCTTGACCTTCATGTTGATGATGTCCACCATGGGAGCTTCTGTGTCGACTTCGAATGAAGTTTTACCACCTTTACCTCTACTTCTATTAATATTTGAGTAGAAAACACTTTCTTGTGATCCTCCATTGGATGAAGTACCAACAATTCTCGTCTCTTCACTTATAAATAGTGTTATTAAGTCTTGGAAATTGGGAAATGTTTTTCGAACTACAATTGAAGTATGAAACTAGCTATAGTATTTTCCAAGTCCATTCAAAGTGACGGTCACTAAATCTTCATCATCTATAGGGGCTCCTATAGATGCAAGAGCATCTACAAGGTTTTTCACCTTTGTATAAGAGTCACTGATGTTCATCTTGTCTTTCTGTAGATTATGCAACTCTTGCTTGAATTGCATTTTGCGGGCTTGTGTATTGGTGCTATACATCTTCACCAATGTATCCCAAGCTTGCTTGGGTGATTTTGCATCTTGAATATGCACAATCATGGAATCGGACACACTCACAGAAAGCTAATACAAGACTTTCTTTGCTTTTTCATGCCAAGTTTTATTGGCTTGAATTTGTTGTTGTGTGGGGTTTTTTGGGAGAGGAGGTTTTTTCTCATCACTAGTTATGAATTCCTAGTAGCCTTTCCCCATCAAGAAATTCATAATCCTAAATTTCCACACTTGGAAATTGTTCTTATCTAGTTTTTCAATTGTAATTTGAGAAAGATCGTCCGCCATCTCTCAAGGCAACATTCAATGTTTTCTTGGGGTTTCACAAATGATTTGAATTCCTTCCTTGGGTTTTTAGGATTGGGATTAGGGTTTTCCTTCCTTAGGCTTATAGGATTAGGGTTAGGGTTAGGGTTGAACAAGATGGACCTTGCATATGTATGTATGTCTTGAGTATTATACGAAATTCTATACTATACATAGGTTTTACGCATATGTACGTATCTCGTATAATATTTCGTATGGTAGTAAGTACATAATCACATACCACACTTTTGTGTGAAGGTCTTGATAATGTATTTATGTTTCCCAATCTTCAGACTCCTTCCTTCAAGTTCTCCCAAGTTGTATTTGCTCCACTTCAAAAAATTGTTTTGATGTCTTTTCAAAACAAACTTTCGTCACAGCAACTTTGCAAAGCTACACCACTCACATATGACCTTGGATTGATCTGAAATTTTGCTGAAACATGAAAAACTATGTTTACTACCTTCTCTCAAAATTTCAGCTCATTTAATTTCAAAAAATGAGAGATCTTGCTACTTCCTTGAAGTCACCTCAAACTGGGACCTGAACACAAAATGACTTACAACTTGCTCTTAGCAACTCCAAACTCCTTGAGATTTTGAGAGACACATTTAAAATATGTCTTCTATATCTGTTCAAAATTTCAGGTTTATTGATGATGACCACAAAGAGTTATCACTTTCAAAATGAACTGACTTCAAAACTAAAATTGAAACTTTAAATGCTTGGATCTCTCTCAATACAAATCCAAATGACATGAAATTTCTCTCACATATATATTCCTTTATGATTTATACGATCCCAAAGCTACAGATCCAAAAAAGCTAAAACAAAGGAGATATGACCAAAAAACCAGATCTTGCACAAAATCTTCAAAGGCTCATAACTTTCACAAAACATATCCTTTTCTTTTGAAAATTTGAAAATAGAAGCGTCTTATAGTCTTCTATAATCTCTCGAAGTTTCACTCCAAGATCTTTTCAGAGTAGCTCTAGATCTAGATTTAAAGATTTGACTTCTACAACCTTAATATGTTGATCTCCTTTCACCTCTTTTCTTTTCTTTTATTTTTCTTCACATTCTTTCCTTTCCCCGTTTCTCTTTTGCACTTGATAAACTCCTATGATATTACTAGAGACTCTCAAGCTCTAGTTCTAAAGACTTTCTAGCTTTAGATCTCTTTTAACTTTTTCATTCAACAACCTAAGTTCAAATACCATGTTAATAAATAGGAGATCTATTCAAATGCAAACATAAATCTTTATTGAAAGGAAACTACAACATGATGTTCACAACACAAAACATAACATCAAGAACTCTTCAAGGTTCTTGTCACATGAAATACACAAACTTGTGTAATGAAGAAAAGAGAGCCAAACCATCAACACCAAGGTATTTAACTGAAAGACCAAACCACAAATAACCAAACTAATATAAGTAAAGAAAGTAATTCAACCTTGTGAAAGTAACCTAGTTACTTTCCTACTCCAATAACTAATGAAACCTAACTAGTTGAGATTGAATTCTCAACAATAGTACCCAAGAAAAATGGTAAACTGAGAATCTATATAGATTTCAAAAAACTAAATGCAACCACAAAAAAAATCCATACCCATTACCTTTCACACATGAAGTGCTGAACACAATAGAAGGGTATGAGGCATATTCTTTCTTAGATGGATATACAACATATCATCAAATATCTATAGCTCGAGAGGACAAATACAACATTACATTTGTTACAAATTGGGGGGCTTTTATATGGAAGGTGATGCCATTTGGAGTTAAAAATGGACCTCCAACATATCATAGAATTATGACCAAAACATTAAGAGGGTATTTGGACAATTTTATGAAGATATTTTTGGATGACTTTATAGTGTATAATGACATGGAGAGTCATTTGCAGAAGCTCAAACTATGTTTTCAAAAGTGCAGAGAATATGGCATTAGTCTGAATCTAGACAAATGTGCATTTATGGTATTTTTAGGGATGATCTTGGGTTTTATTATTTTCAAAGAAGGGAAACTACCATATCTAGAGAGAATACAAGCAATATTAAACATGCTACCACTTCAGAATCTCTAACATATTCAAGTATTTAATGGGATGGCATAGTTTTACAAATGTTTTATAAAAAAATTTACTGCTATTATGGCACCTATCATTAAACTAACCACAAATATAAAGACTTTTCTTTGGATAGAGGAATGTCAGAAGGCTTGGGAATTGATTAAAGAGAAGTATATTGAAGCACCGATATTGATATCACCAAACTGGCAAGTGGAATTTCATGTTCATACATATGCGTCCTTGTTAACTATGGGGGCTATGTTGTCTCATAATGTAGCAAGGAAGAGTGATCAACCAATAGTGTATGCTTTTAAGCTTCTGAACAAAATAGAATTATAACACAACAAAGAGAAAAGCTTTAACAATGGTTTTCTCTTTGCACAAGTTCAGGCATTCTTTGATGGGCAATAAGTTTGTCTTTTATGTAGATCATATGGCATTGGTTTATTTTGTTTACAAATCACAGGTTTCAAGGATAATAGCTAGATGGTTGTTATTGTTCTTCGAATATGATTTCATAATAGTGTATAAGCTAAGCAGAACTCATGTAGTTGCAAATGCATTGTCAAGATTTTGGCTATTATAGAACCCGTAGGTGTGCTTAATCAAACCACAAATGCAAGTTTGTTTTATATAAGGCCTGAATGGTTAAATGATGTAAATTTTTCTTTTAAAATAGGGCAGATTGAGGGCACATTATTGGTGTAGTAGAAGTAGAAATTAGTTAAGAAAGCAGAGCCTTTTACACTGAAAAATTGTGAATTGTACAAAATGGGCCAAAATAACAGATTGTGACAATGTTAGACAACAACAGAAGCACAAATGGTGATGAAAGAACTACATGAAGGACCTTTAGGAAGGCATTTTGCAATTGAAATAATGTAGAGGAAGATATTAGATGTTAGATATTAGTGGCCAACTATGTACAAGGACGTGCATGAATATTGCGGATTTTGTGATACCTGTTAAAGAATAAGAAGATTGACAACTCAAAGTCTTGCAAAGCTGGTCACACTAGTAGAAATCAACCGAAATGTAACCATTCCATTTACGACTAGATGCGACTTGTAGTCATTTGCGACTAGATTTGGGAATATTTGCAACTACAAGACCAACTTTCAACTATTTTGGTCATTTTCACAACTATGATGCAACTATTAGAAATTTCATCCTATTGGTTGCATCAATCTTACATTTATTTTCATCCATTAATAAGTTAATATGTCCCATTAATCACAATAATCACTAAATTAATTGCATCCTAAACGTATTCTACAATGACATAGGGGTGTATTTTAATGTATGCACTAAAATTTTATATATATATACATATATATATATATATATAATATGCATACATATGTATATTGTTCATATAACGAATCTCAAAATAAATATTTGAACTTTGATTTTTTTTTATTCAAATCTGAAAATTGATATTTCAATTATGAAAAATTATTATTTCAATTTTTCAAAACATTATTTGAATTTGAAATTTTTGATTTGAATATGATATTTCGAATTGAAATTCAAAAAGACTTATTTGATCTAAAATTTGATTTTGAATTCTAAATTAATATTTTCGAATCCAAAAATTAGTATTTCAACTCAGAAAATTATTAATTGATCATAAAAATGGACATTTTAATTTTGAATATTTTTATATAAAGACGAAAATTTATATTTTTGCTCTGAAATTTTTTCATTTAAATTAAATAATCATTTGATTTGAACCTGAAATTTAAATTCAAAATTATTATTTTGGATTCTCAAAATTAATACTTTAAGTCTGAAAATTAGTAATTGAGCCTAAAAATGGACATTTCAACTTTGAATATTGTTATTTGAATATGAAAATTGACATTTCAATTCTGAAAATTGTTCTTTAAATTCAAAAAACTTATTTGATCTAAAAATTGATATTTGAATTCTAAATTATTATTTTCCAATCTAAAATTTATTATTTCACTTTAAGAAACTTTATTGAGTCTAAAAATCGTCAACTTGATTTTAAATACTTGAACTTGAAGTTTGATATTTGAATTATGAAGTTTTAAATTTTAAAATTTTCAAAATATTTGACTTTAAAGTTGAAATTTGAATTCCAAATTATTATTTTTGATTCTCAAAATTAATAATTGAGTCTTAAAATCGACATTTTAATTTTGAATATTATTATTTGAATCTGAAAATTGACATTTCAATTTAAAATGTTTTTATTTAACTTCAGAAAACTTATTTGATCTAAAACCTGATATTTGAATTCTGAATTACTATTTTGGAATCTTAAATTTATATTTTAATTCAAAAAATTATTGATTGAGTTTCAAGGGTTTTTTCTACTAGTGTTATCCATAACAAATCACTTTTATAAATAATTATAAATGATTATGGTATATTAAATATAAGTGACACTAAATAATTATTATTATAACATATATTTTTATATTATATATTTTATATTTTTATATTAAAATAAATAAATTAATAAAATTAATGTGACATTATTTTAAAATCATTGTAATTATTTCAAACAAGAATTAATTAGTATGTGTAGAATTATTTTCTAATTGAACATAATTATTCACATTCTTTAATTTATAACTTGAAACTTAAATTAAAAATTTGGAAAAATTATAGTGTAGTTAAAATAATTATTTTACTGATTTTAATTTCACCAATTATTATATAATAGTATTATCTTAAAACATTCTGTGATTAATCATCTATGATAAATATTTTATAGTAATTTTACAGTAATTATGAAAATTAATGGTATGTTTAACAAATTATTGTATTTATAGTTAATAATTACCAAGAGAGAAACATTACTTGACCTATAATAATTTTTATAACAAGAAATGTAATTATACAATAAGTAATGTAATTAGTTGAATAATAATTTTTTAAAAATTCGTGTAAGAATTTACTTTCTAATAACAATTGTTAACTCATAACTTATAATTTTAAAATAAATATTTAAAGTTTAAAATTTTTAAATTATAGTCATTAAATTAGTTTTACATTAATTATATTATATATAATTCGATCAGATTCTAAAAAGTAATAAAGTATTTTTAAATATTTTATTTATTTATTTATTTATTTATGAGTTATGTATTATAACTTGTGAATAATTAGATAGCTAGTTTGTTAAATATTAAGAAGTTATTGCTTATTTAAGTAATTGATAATGAATACTAAAAATTTGTAGTGTATATTTTATAATTTAAATACATGTAAATTTAATCATTATTAATTAAATGATTTTCTAATTATCTATTACTTGAATTGTTTAAAAATTTATAAACTAAGAAAGTAAGGCATGAAGAAAGTTTTGAAATTACAACTTAGTTTGTAAGGAAATTGTAACTTCAAAACTTATCCCATATTGTTTGTTCTTCATTCCTATTTTGAACACTATATATTCAAGGGGGGTGTGGCCATCTAATTTCACATTAAAAAAATTGTGCACATGGGATGAACTAATCAAAAGGTTCAACCCAAAAGAAAAAAACGAATAATGCACAATTCTAAAGTACTTACCTCCCCAACCTACTTATCTATCTAACTAGGTAGGTACCTAGTTTGACCTACCCATCTAGGTCGGCTTATGTACCTACCTACCTAAATACCTACCTATATGAGTAGGTATTTAGCCTAGGAAGGTAGAACCTACCTACTTACTTTTTTACCTAAGTAGGTAGGTAGGTAGGTAAGGATTATAGGCACCTATTTATGTACTTACCAACCTAATATTAATATTTTTATTAAATTATTATTTTTTAATGCCACATGGCATATTTACATTGGGCCATGTGTCATAAGATAATATCATCTACATATTTGAATTGAACGTCCTAGATTATTACAAAATAATAATAATAATAATAATAATTTTAAATCAAATATTAAGACACGTGGTAGCACATGATTTGTCCTCAATTGTGACCAAAATAGTTGCATCTTAGTCGCATGTGACAATACGTATACAATGGAATCAAAGTATGAAATGTATTTGTTGACTTTTTATTTCATACAAAACCCTTTGTCATTTGTGATTAGTTTATCACATGCGACTTCTCTTAGGCGACTAAAAGGATTTTAGTTGCAAAATGTCTCTTGCGATTAAAATTTAATCGCAAAGAGTAGTCGAAAATACATGTTTTCTTCTAGTGTCACAAGTCTTCCAAAGGAATCATTCATGAAATGGGGATTTGATTTTGTAGGGCCAATTAAACCAGTAAGAAGATATACATGGAACAAATATATTCTTGTTGCTACATATTATGCTACTAAATGGATGGAAGCAACAACATTGATAACTAATACAACAACGATCACAACAAAATTTTTGTATGAATGCATATTAACCAAGTTTGGATGTCCTTTGACTATAGTCATAGATTAGGGAGTTCATTTCATTGATGATGCCATTAAGTATTTGACAAATCATTTTTTGATGAAACATGTGAATTCTATAACTTATTATCTTCAAGGGAATGGGCAGGCTAAATCTACTAACAAGGTACTTGGGACACTATTGACCAAGTTAGTTAGTGAAAATAAAATAGATTGGGATGAACATATGTCTACAATGTTATTTTCATACAAAACTATATACAAAGTAACAACAAGGTATACACCATATCAATTAGTGTATGGATTACATCCATTAATGCCCATAGAGTACATCGTTCCAGTTATTAATGGAAATGAAAAAGAAAGTACTCCAATGATAGTTTTAACTAGCAAAATTACAGAGCTCGAAAAGTTGTAGGAAGATAGAATGTAGGTTGCAAAAACTACATGAATTCAACAATGGAATAGAACATTATGGAGTCAACAAAAGAATCCAAAAAAATAGTTTAGTTTTGGTGATTATGTTTTGTGGTTTCTAAAAGGTAATAAGTCACACCCAAGGGAGTTTACTAGGAAATGGTTTGGGCCATACAGAATACAGTATGTGTTACCAAATAACACTATGTTATTAGTGACCATTGAGAAGTTTGAAACTAACCCTATGTTGGTCAATGTGAATAAGTTCAAACCTTATAAATACATGGAATCTGAAGTTTTAAAAAAAGAACGACAAATGCTAGGATATTTGGAACAAAGTGCAGGTGGAGTTTAGGAGGTGAATTCTGACATAGAGGAGGATGATGAAGGATGTGAAATACAAAAACCACAGATGAAGAATGTTAAAGATAAAGAATAGATCATAGATTTAATGGTGAACGCAATCTTTATTTTCAACCTATAAATGAATAATAATTATAGAAGTGTGGGATTTGGGATGCAGAAATATAAAGATGATATGTCAGGCATATCAGCTAAATCAATAGCAATATTTGTTCAATCATCAAAGGTATTCACACAATCATCATAATTGTGGGCATAGTCAGTAGAGAAATCAGTATAGTCACCAAATGTGTTCTCACAGTTGGCAAATATATGGGCACAATCAGTAGAGAAATCGGTATAGTCACCAAATGTGTTTTCACAATTAGCAAATAAATGGGCATAGTCAACAAAAAGGGTACAGGGCGAACAAAGTGGAGATTATAGATGTGGAATAATCGAAAGATGAAATGTGTGATGTTCATTCATAATGATGATGTTAAATGCTTCCATGTGGTTGTACAAGGGACACATAAACTTGTAATGATGGGTTGTATTAATTTCAAAGATCATGCGTTAATTAAAAGAAAGTAGGTAGATGAAAAAATGAATGTGATGGGTGGGATGTTCAAGGATGAGAAAAAACGAAGTAACCATCAAAAGCAATTTGCTTTTATTGTTGAAAGTTATGCATGTTTTCGAAATTTTGGAGTTCACAACTATATGAATGCAAATAATGTAATTGAAAAACTACAACAAATAGCAAGGGAAAAGGAAGTGCAGAGGAGTGAGCATAGACAAAAGTAGGAGGAGGAAACGAAATTGTTGAAAAGAATAGAAGCAATAGAAGTTGAAAAAGAGAAGTTAATGGAGGACAAGAAGGAATATCAAAGAACTTTGTAGCACCTGCAAGCACAATTGGAGAAGGCACAGGAATAGTTTGGATCTAGCTGGTATCAAGAAAAGACTAGAGGATTATGAACAATTGCTACAATACTATACCCTAATGAGGATGAAAAACAAGATGAAGGATTCTGAAGCAAAATATGAGGAATGGTGGGAGGTTGCAGAAGAATATTTTACAAAGGAGTTAAAAAAAAATCTAGCTTAGCATCAAGCCAATGAAAGAATTCCAAGGTACAACTTGGAAGCTTATCAAAATAAATTTCTAAATTTCATTTGTGGCAATCCAACAAGTATAGAGGTATCAAGCCAAGATGAAGAGACAGAAGTAAAGCCCAATTGAACAACTCAGGAGCAAAAAATACAAATTAAAGAATCATACGACTTCAAAAGTGGAGCAACTCAGAAGGAGGCGGTATAGCCAGAAATACCACAAGACCTTAAAGGAAGGGGTCAAAAAGAAAAAGAACCAAAAGGAATTTAGGAATAGGAAAAGTTAGAAGCTATTCCAACACCAGAAGATGAAATATCTAAAATACAACATTTGGAAATAGAACCACAAACTGAATTAGTGGGGGAGGAGATTGGAACTATACAACAAAACATAGATATAGAACTACTCATTTATGTGTTATTGTTACAACATAAATTTTTATATTATATATTTATATTATTATAGTAAAATAAATCAGTTATTGTAATTAATGTTACATTACTTTAAAATCATTATAATTATTTCAGATAAGTATTAATTATAGTAATTTCATAATTATTTTCTAATTGAACATAATTATTCACAATCTATAATTTATAATTTTAAATGTGGATTAAAATATTGGAAAAATTATAATGTAATTAAACTAATTATTGTAATGGTCATAATTGCAAGAATTATTATACAGTAATTTTTTTAAATAAAAAAATTCTATAATTACTTATATATGATAAATATTTTATATTAATATTACAGTAATTAAAAAATATTAATATATGTTCAGCAGACTATTATATTCATAGTTATCAATTACTAATGGAAAAAAAAATTTACTTGACGGATAAAGTTTTTTACAATAATAAATGTAATTAATAATAATTATAGTAATTCATTTAATCTTACTTTTTAAGTAAATAATTTGTGGAAGAATTTATTTTCTAATAGTAATTATTAGTTCATTAATTTTAATTTGAAAATAAATATTTTTAATAGTTATTTTTAATTATAATAATTTTTTTACATTAATTATATTATCTATAATTTGACCAGATTTTTAAAAGCAAGGAAATATTTTTAAATATCTAAGTTATTTATTTATCTATGACATATGTATTAACAAGTTATGAGTAACTAGACAAATAGTTAGTTAAATATTAAAACTTTATTAGTTGTTTAAATAGTTGATAATGAATACTTAATATTTGTAGTGTATAGTTTATATTTTAAATATATGTTAAATTTAATCATTATTATTTAAATGATTATCTAATTATCTAGTGAGCCATGTACTTGATTTGTTTAAAAATTTAAAAACTAAAAAAAAAGGCATGAAGAAAGTTTTGAAGTTACAACTTCAAAACTTATCCCATATTGTTTATTTTCCATTCTTAGTTGGAACATTCTATAAACAAAGGGTGTGGTCATCCAATTTCACATTAGAAAATGTGTGCACATGGGATGAGCCACTTAAAAGGCTTAACCCAAAACAAATAAATAAATAAATGCACAATTTTAAACTACCTATTTCCCCAACCTATTTATATACCTAGTTAAATAGGTGCTTAATTTGACCTACCCACCTAGGTTGACCTATGTACTTACCTACCTAAGTACCTACCTATATGAATAAGTATTTAACCTAGGAAAGTAGGACTTACTACCTACCTTTTTACCTAATAAGTAAGTTTTTGGGCACCTACTTAATACCTACCTAGGTACCTCCCAACTTAATATTAGTATTTTGTATTAAATCCATTTTTAAATGTCATGTGGCATATTTACATTGGGCCATGTGTCATAATAGAATTCATCCAAACATGTGAATTGAACGTCCCAAATTATTTCAAAACAATAATATTATTTATTTTAAATAATTAAATATTAAGACACGTGGCAACACATCATTTGCCCTCAATAGTGATCAAAATAGTCACATCTTAGTCGCATGTGACAATATATATACAATGGAGTCAAAGGATGAACTTGTATTTGTTGATTTTTTCATTCAGCCAATACCCTTGTCATTTGCGACTAATATCACATGCGACTTGTCCAAAGCAATTAAGGGGATTTTAGTTGCAAATGTTACTTACAACTAAAATTTTGTTATAGAGTCTAGTCGAAAATAGGTGTTTTTCTTTTAGTGAATCTTTTTGGCAATACTCCTTCTAATAGATATTCATAAACACTCTGCAACCATACAGGTTGTAAGGTGAGCATGTGAGCATCACAAGTTTGATTAGGTACTCCAACATGTTTAGTATGATTGGGTAATCTATTAAATGCATCTGCCATTATTTGGGACCTACCAAATTTGTATACAATCTTGAAATCATACTCCATAAATAATAAGAGTAACCTAGTTAACCTACCAAAAACCTGTGGCTTGTTAACTAAATACCCTAAAGCCATATGGTCTACATTAAAATGTGAACATGTTGCCTAACATGTAATGCCTAAATTTGTGTAAGGCATAAACCATAGTTAAAACCTCTCTCTGTGTAGTGGTATAATTTTTGTCAATAAAATTAAATAGTCTTTATGAATACACAATAGATTGACCTATTTACTTGTTGGGTTCTCAACTAATATTGCCCCTATTGCTAGCTAAGATGCATTAAATATGAACATGAAATTCTAGTTCCCAATTAGGACTAATAAGTATAGGAGCTTGAATGTACTTGCTTTTGATGTCTTCCCAAGCAATTTGACATTCAATAATCCATTTGAACATTTCAGTTTTTCTAAATAACTTGGTGATTGGTGCAATGATAGAGGCAAAATTTCTTAAGAAACATATATAACATTGTGCCATTCCGTTGAAGACTTGAATCTTGGTGTTTTGGGTACTGGCATTTTTACTAAAACCTCTATCTTTTAGGATTAGGAGTTTTACCCTCCTTAGAGACTATAAATCCTAAAATAGTTCTAGAACACACCATAAAATGCACATTTCTCCACTATTAGGAAACATGGTTCTAGGCATTGGGCATTCCATTCATTTTCAAGTGGATTGGACCAATTCCACTCTAGTGACATTATAGTGACATCTTGTCCAACTTAGTGGAATTGGCCAGTGAACGAGGTCACGTGACAATGACTAATGGAATCCTAGTGGATTAGTCTACGGTAATGGCATGTACTATACCCAAGACAATGGTGAATGGATTATCCCCTATGATCCTTAAGTGAAATACATATTAATGGTTTGGTGATTACATAGTGATTTTCTTGGCACTACTTGATTTATTGTTCTAGTTGGTGTATATTGATTGATCTTTTTTGTGAGTGCATCAAATGATATTCTAGAATGATTGTGCATTAATCTTTGTGTCATGGGTCCATAGTGATTTTCTAGTGATTAGCCATGTTAGTGATTCTAAAAAATTTCAATGCGTAGCACACCATATTACATGCATGATTGATCATAGCTTTTATTAATGATTTTTCCAATTTGTTGGATTAATATATTACTTTCACACTTTAATTCTAAATATTTTTTTCACTAACATTCATCATTGTAGGGTGCAATACTAATGGCTAGGCTCACTATAATTGGGTGGTGGGATTGATCATTGTATTCCATGTCATTACATCTATTAATGACTTGGAGGTCATTTATATAAAAGTTCACCATAATCCAAATCTTCCAATTATGTACCATTTTTCTTGTGTCTAATCATAATCACACATCACATTGGAATTCACAGAGCTTGAATCCTTAAAAGTTGCGTTATTTTGGCACATGTCATTTTATTTTTCCCATGAACAATTTTGGTCATTCACATAGCTAGGTGGTCCATACATTATCTTTGGTAAAGGTGTGATAATCTACCCTAATCATCAACCACTATAATGTCACTCATATCATATTAAAACTTACATGTCACTAAGTCATAAAGCTTATTCTTTAATATTCAAATCATTGCCCCATACATGCACATGTCCACATCTGATCCACAAACAAGATTGGTCATTATGACACATGTCACTTTATTCTTTTTCATTCAAGCATGGCCATTCACATAACAAGGTGGTCCATACACCACCCTCATTAAGTTGACAATCTGCCCTAGTTAGTCACCAAGCATTATGTCATTGATTTCATATCATTACTTGGCCTATGTAGATCATTAAATCATAATTAAGGCCTAATAACTTGAGTTAATTTGATGTGATGTGTTGCTTACATGCATTTTTGGAATAAGGTGCCATGGTGCTAATTTTTCTTGGCCCCTTTGCTTTGAACTACCTCCTCCTCCCCCTCCCTCTCTTCATTCAATCATGGTTTATATACATTAACCCTTGTAAAATACAACACATTTTGCCCAAAGACCTTTGTCATGACAACCAATTCAATCACTAAAATTTGTGCCATTAGAGCTAGTTTTATTACCATTTATGTCATTGGTGGCCTATGTCAGTAAGGTTTATTTCAATTCGAACTTGGTGTACTGTGTCACTAAGACATATGCCACTAAGGCTCGTGTCACTTAACCTATCTTAAGTTTATATTATCACTAAGGTTATTATCATTTCGGTTTTATGTAAATGTCATTAGGGCTTCTATATGTCACTAAGGTTTATGTGAGTTGGGCCTATTTCATTTAGTTTTATGTCATTTAAAACATGTTCCTTGTCATTAGGGCTTGCATCATTTGGACTTGCTATTAATTTATGCCTAAATCATCTACCATAATGATTGTATTTTAAAGTTTGTTGAAACCATAAAACATGCACATGAAAGTTTGAGAGATGGTACCTATGTTGTTGGTTTTTACAAATCCTCGTCCTACTCTTCCACCTCATGTATAACACCTTCAAGATCCTATTAATCACAATATAACGATGTTTGATGATTGCCCACAACAAAACAAGTCATACCCGGTTACTTGGGATGAAGATTCACCTCTTGTCCTAACAACTTTGTATTATTTATGGGATTGCAATAATAAGATAATAATTTGCAACATACAACACCCAAGTTGGATGATATTTGTAGCTTCATGAAATAGGTTAATGGTGTGCATCCCAAAGTTATTGGTTCCCATAATTGGGCATGAACACCCCACATACCCAATCACTTTCTCTATTGGGATTTGGAGTCCTCCAATAATGAACATTTGCATATAGGTCAACCACGTTACTTGCAACAAAGACACATGAATCCTATCCATAATTATCTATGGTTTGCTCACAAGCATACATGCCTTGATCTTGAACTAATGCATTTATGCGGATACATGTATTCAGCACCATCCCCCATAATAACAATAATGTTGGGTTGCATACATTTGCATGTGGTGAAAAATTATGCTTAAAAATTACATTAGAACTCAAAGGAATAAAACTTAGCACCTAAAGAAATGTGGGAAAACAAAAATGTTTAATCATTTGTAATTAACTTGCAAAAGGTTGAAAACTTTGCAAGATTTTTGTTTCATATCTCGTTGAAGCACATTTTTTTTCATGTACACATAATGGAATTAAATAGTTCATTTCGCCTTCAAAATTAGAGTTAAAAAAAAAGACAACAATGTTTTATTTCCTCATCCAAAGATAAATTTTTGAACCAAAAACAATGGGTAATCATTTTGCCACGTTTTCTTGCATCCACATTTTGCATAGAAGTCAAACAAGCTACATGTAACAAAGAAATTTGAATCCCATCCATTTTCAATGGTTTGAAAAGTTGTTCGAACATACATGTCTTCATCTTCAAGTGCATTTAAGCTAACACACACATTCAACACCTCCATTGTAGCAAGAAGATTGGATTTCACACATTTGTATGTGGTGAAAAATTAGACCTAAAAAGTACATCACACTTCAAAACAACAAGCTTTAAGTATTCAAAAACATCTACATCATTGGTGCCTATGCCACTAAGGCTTATGCACGTGGGTTTCCTACTCCACTTGGGCTTAGTGTAATATGTCATTATGGCCTATGCCAATAAGGCCCATCTCACTCCACCTATGTCACTCAAGTTTATATTTCACTTGGGTTTGACTAGTGTTTTATGTCATTAGGGCATATGCCAATAAACTTCACATGTGTCACTAATTAACATATGTCACTCATATCTATGTCATTAAGGCTTGTCAATCAAGCACATTTCACTAAGTTTATTTGAGGTTTATGTCAATTAAACCAAGTTTATTTCATTGGGGTTTGAGGTTTGTGCATCATTTGGGCTTGTATCATTAGGGTCAAATCACTTGCACCTAGTTTTAATGCCATAGACTATACTTGTCATATATGCTAGCCCTATATTTTGAAATTTGTTAAAAACACATTCAATCATGCACCATGGACCTTTCATATCAAATAATACCTTTGATATTCACACTTGCACATTTCACCTTTTCCTCTGCCTCATGTGTTGCTCCTTTGAACCCCTATCAATCACAACATGTAGTAACATTTTAAAACTTTTTGGTTGCATCATCTACAATTGCAATTCCATGAAACATGCTAATGGCATTCACCTTAAAGCTATGATATCTTGTACCTTTGCATGAACAACACATACATGAACTTTCTCATTTGGCATTTGGAGTCTAGAGGTAATGAACATTTGCATCCCACATTTGTATGGGGTAATTCTCCATATGTGCACCTAGGATCACTTATATGTCACTTGCATCAAAACAATAAGGTTTGCATTCATTTCCATATGCTTAACAACACCTTGCAACACATATTACATTAGGTTGATGCATGGAATAGTTCTATATAGGAGTGACCTCCAAAGTCACTAAAAATGTCATATCTAGGATATAATCATCATTAATCCTACCACTCAATATTGATCATGGCCCTTACTGCACCCTACCATGATAAATAATATTATAAATCAATCTATGGATTAAAATGTGAAAGTAGTAATATGCCAAACATCAAACAAAAATATCAATAAGGGGGGAATGGAAATGCCAAATTGACCATTCCACTCGTTTAAATTCTAGAAAATGGTTGCATGTAGCTAGTGGTTTGGGCATGCATGGTGGTTGTGCAATGACGTGTCCCTTGCCATAGGACTTCAATCACTAAGAACATCCAAAACCACTACCAAACCACTATTTTGGGTTATGTGCATTCCATTCAAACTTTGAGTGGAATGGTTAGTGACTGGGATCACTTCCATTAATAGGGCAGGGATGCACTAAAGTTCAAATTTTGAAGTTTCATACTATATAAATGCCATTGGCAACATTTGCTTCTTATTCTTTTTTGTGCCACAGATGTGCCACTTCCTTTTGAAGTGTAACATTCTATATACAATTAAACAATAGGTCAAAAAAACAAAAAAAATAACAACATCAATACCCAATACTTTGCCTTAAAAAACAAAGCAATAACATTACATTAACAAGCATAGCAATAGTTGCATTTCCTAGTTTAGTTGTTTAGGGCAAAGAAGAGGTGGTTTGATTACTGAACACTTGATTTAAGTTCATTTTTAGATGCTTCTAAAACAACACATTACAACACATACAAGCTAGGTTGGTACATGGTATAAGAACATATTAAAATTCATCCCAATTGTTTTTAATTGCATACCTTATAAATGACCAAATGCCAACATTTGCTTTTGATTCCTTGATGTGCCACAAATTTGCCACTTCCTCTTGAGATGCAACATTGTGAATAAAATCTACAAATAGGTCAAAACAACCTAATAACATGAATAAAAACATCAACATCCAATGATTTAGCTTACAAAATAAAGTAATAACATTCCATCAACAAGTGTAACAATGGCTACCTTTGTTGTTTTGGTTATTTAAGGCAAAGAAAAGGTGTTTAACTAGTGAACACTTGATTTAAATTCATTTTCAGATGCTTCAACAACACATTGCAACACATACATTAGGTTGGTGCTTGGTACAAGGACATACTAAAATTCATCCCAATTTTTTGAAATTGCATACCTTGTAAATGACTAAATGCCAACATTTGCATTTGATTCCTTAATGTGCCACAAATCTGCCACTTCTTTTTGAGGTGAAACATTATGAATATAATATACAAATATGTGAAACAATCTATTAACAACAATACCAACATCAATATCTAATAATTTAGCTTACAAAATAAAGTAGTAACATTACATCAACAAAAGTAACAATGGCTACTTTTGTTAATTTGGTTGTTTAAGGCAAATCAATATGTGTAGTATACAATTGTGCAACAACAAAACAACCTAGCCAAACCGAGAAACCAACAATCATTTGACCATCAGGTTTTTATGGATGGGGTTGCTGATGGTCAAGTGGTTATTAGTTTCTTAGTTTGGCTAAGTTGCTTTGTTGGAAAAAAATTCATGACCATGGGTGAGCCAAATGAAGATTTACAATACTTCTTGGAACCCCAAAAACAAAGGAGCAACAACAAAGAAGCAAGAAGAGGATGAGCTTGTTCAAGGAGACAAAAACATTTAAACCCTTTTACTTTTAAATTTCATATCTTGTTCATTTTTTCATCGATTTGAATGATTTTTGTTGCATTGGATGTGCTAGGTGAAGGGTTACAAAATCTTTTTGAGCTCCAAAGACATCAAAGTAACATCCAAAGATCTTAAGCTCCAAAATGCATGCTTAATCATATGTGTAAACTCACATGCCCATGACCCCCTTCATTATGAAAAGGCATATCTTGTTCATTATTTCATCAATTTGAGTGATTTTTATTGCATTGAATGTGCCAGGTAAAGGGCTACAAATTTTTTTTGAGCTCCAAAGGTAGCAAAGCAATGTTCAAAGATTTTAAGCTTTAAAACATGTGCCTAGTTATATGTGCAGACCCACATGCCCATGACCCCCTTCACTTGGAAAGGCATATCTTGCTCATTCTTTCATTGATTTGAGTGAATTCTATTACATTGGATGTGCCAAGTGAAGGACTATATAAAATTTAGCTCCAAAGGAAAGATCAATGTACAAAGATTTATAATCTTTGTCCTTAAATTATCAACAACTCTATCCTAATAGTTGCAACTCAGATGCAACTAAAATGTTTGTCTCATATTTATTGTCATATGTTTCAAGTTTGCAAACTATATAAGTAGATGCACTAACCATTTTCTTATTAAAAAAATGGTATTTGGGATGAACCAATCAAAATGGTTCAACCTTAAAAATTAAACCAAAAACAAAATCGAATTATCTTAAATTAACTTATTTAGTAAATAGGTTTTGATGGGTAGGTAGTTTAGTTACGTAAGCCTACTTAACTACCTACCTAGCCAAGCTTAGGTAGGTAGGTAAATATGTTACCTACCTACCTACATAGGTACCTACATTTAAACAAGTAGGTTGGTAGGTACTTAGGTTTAATAGGATATAAAATTTATGTCCACGTGTCAAAATCTTATTAGATGCAAGATGGACAATATAGATTAATGTTATTTATCAACAATATCTAATTTTTAAATAGTTTATCATTGCCACATGTCATCGTCTCCTTAATCCACATGTCAAAATATCTAAACCTTTTTTAAATTGGATGATTCATATAAATTTAATTTTTATTTTAATATTGAATATTGAAACACAAAATTGATGATGTCATGAAATGTCACTGGATGAAGTTCATCCACCTTATTGCTCAAGTTGAAAATGATTTTCAATTACAACAGTCGATGTCATTCACAACTAAGATGATTTGAAGTGGCAATTGATGTGACATTGACACGTGGTTGACATTTTCAATTGGAATGTCACTTTCAACTTGTACTTGTCAACTACCATGGTTTTCAATTGCAAATAATAGATTTCAAAACTATAAATAAAATCTTCCAACTAAGTTTGTTGTTTTCAACTAGAAATTATAGTTGAAAAGGAATTGGAAATGTAGTTGGAAAAGAGGGGTTTTCTACTAGTGCATGCAAATATTTACTACCATTAATACCTTCCCTTGGGTGGTCACCGTCAATGTTCAAGGGAAAGTTATTTACATTACCCCCATGGACTACACTCCCATGTTCTTCCATTGTCTAAAGCTCAACTCCCATTTCATCATGCCTTGCACATGCATCTTGGATAGCATGGGTCAAGGCCTCCTCAAGTTGCATGGTGGTGCCAACATTAGGAGCACCATTTGTTACCCACTTCTAAAACTAGCTTGACCATCTAATGTTGTTGCTACATCACCATTAACACCTATTGTAGGGTCAACAAAAACATCATGGAACATGTCCTCCCACTATAAATCTTGGTCTACATGGTTGCACCTCATGGAACTTGTACACCTTGTGGCCTACATGTAGATTACGATTCATCATCTAATTTGTTTCTTGTGCCAAGCCCTATCCAAAACTGCATTCTTGGATTTTTGCCATTATGAATGAAATATTCCTCCATAGTTGAAATACATATTGTTCCTTGAGCAAGCCCCCTTACAATTGGCACATGGACACTTCATGCGGGTTAATCCATACTCTTGTGCCCATTGTTGCTCTCTACACCACGACTTGTCATCTCTTCATTGTTGTTTCAAAGGATCATCTATTGTCAATCACTTGCTAAAGTTCATTTAATAGGCTCTATGTTACTCATGAGGCATGTTAGGCTAGTTGTAAAACTAATTATGGAAGTTGCAATAAAATGGACAATGGACAATGCCAACGGAGAAATCTCTAGAAAACTTGAAATGAAAATGGCCACTCCCAAGGCAAATGCAAGCAAAAAGAATTATTGATTTGAAATATTGAGTGGAATATGCCCCATTGTTCAATGCACAATTATATACATCCTTAAACACTACAACTAAAACCTAATTAGTGGGAAAATAACGATTTTAATTTGATGGGTGAAAGGGGTTTCTTCTTTTACCGTTACATGTTCTAAGGATCTTGTTTGAAAGGTGGGTAAATATTATTTTTGGGATCCTATTGGGGGTTTTCGAACAACATGAACGATGGCTTAAAAATTCTTTATGGATTGTAAAACGCTTTGTATTTTTGATGAATTAATTTTTTTGGTTAAAGGGGGTCCAATTTTTAGTCTCCCTAATTAATATGGTGAGTCAAAACTAGTTTGGACTCTTTTAGTGGTGTTAAAAAAACCCTTGTTATCATGTTAGGTATTTTTAAAGGTTCACAAAATGTGTGGAAATATTTTGATTCCATTTGTTCTTTGTGATTTCAAGGGAATGAACCCACCTTCCATTGCATCCAAAAGGTTATAAACATTACGGAAAGGAACTGAGGGTGAATGAGCATAATCACAAGAATCAAGCAAGAATCCCCATTAGTTTAAATAAAAATAAATATTAGGTTTGAAGGTTTTTAGATATGTTTAACCACATGTTTGACTTTTAAGTTTAACCATGGGTTTACCATAGTTATGACATTCTTGGTGCGAGAATGTTATGGAAGCCCAAAAAAGCAAGAATTTTAAAGAATTTTTAAAAAATTTATAGATCAACCAGTGTAATTTGGTAAACATTCGCGGGTAAAGAATGTTATGACAAGGTGCTAAATGAAGAATTTTAAAGAATTTTAATGTGCA
>Ga0209611_10002291_pt1 | contig 33556 bp, 13 predicted proteins | sample S1TSphgellanicum_3_FD_187693 | JGI IMG/M metagenome (GOLD analysis project Ga0209611, IMG submission 187693) | Host-associated microbial communities from peat moss isolated from Minnesota, USA - S1T2_Fc - Sphagnum magellanicum MG (SPAdes) (version 2) | ecosystem: Host-associated > Plants > Peat...
TATGTTACACTGAATGATTTTTTGAATAAAAAGCTTATTTCTTTTTCATTTTGAATGGTTTAAAGTTTTATAAGAGCGCCACCTTGATTTGTACAAATCATCTTTGTACTCTAATAGCAACAAAGCAACATAAAAGGAATTTTTTGGGTGTTCAGGAACTGGCTTTGTAATGTTTGGTGGTTTGCTTTTTTTAAGTTCTTGACCCCTTCTACTCTGGGGGAGGGGGGAATCGTAAGTTTCTCAATTCTAATTCGTTTTTTATGATTTTTAATGCACCAGATTCATCAATAAGAAGGGTTCAAATTTGTTTAGACATAAAAAACAACGGAGCCCTCCCCTTGATTCCGACCAGCCCTGAGCACTGAAGTGTTCACTCACAAGCTGTTTTACCCTAACAAAAAGTGCATGGTAAATCCCCAGGACAGGGGCATTCCCAAAATAAGCAGCCCTCTGAGGCCAAAGGTGGAGGGCTGGTTATTTTGGGAATGCCCTTGCCCAAGGGCTTTACCTCACATAAAAACCATTGCAATAATTATTTTTTAAAAAATGTTACTGTTATACCCAGCACAGGGTATCACAATAAACCATTCCTAAATCTGAACCAGCACAGAGTCAATTAAAATAATGTAAAGCTTAATTTAACCCTTGAGACTAACCACATGTATGACCCCAGTAAGACTTTTTTTAGAATTAAATTTTAATGTAAGAAAATGAAGAACTGGAACTTGTATAAAAACGAGTTTTGAGACTTCGTCTCATTTACTCAAATTTCCAACCAAGAACTGGAACCAAAATCGACCAAAAACTGAAACAGCAAGCACTGGTCCTTAGCACCTTGCCCTCCACTAAACTGGCTATCATGCATGTCTAAATTATATCATTAGTATGTGTGTACGAATGACCTAATATTTGTGATGAATTCAACTGATAGAACTAAGTTACATATGGAACCAGCATGTGCTTGTGAATTCAAAACTTGTTAACATCTGTGATCAATGATTATGCGACCTGTTCGTTCACAGTAAGAACCATAGCAGGCCAGGTGCTCTTCAATCTGCCACATATTGCCACTTGGGTGGCAGTTCATAATCTTCCAGGATAGAAGATCTTTATTATATAATCTTCCAAACTAGAAGATTACCAGTTACGGAAAAGATTCTCAAGTTTTGTTGTCATGTTCCCATGACGTTTCCATGGCGTTCCAATGATGTTGTAGTGATGGTCTCATGTAGTTCCAGCTTACCAGGTTGTTCCCATAATTATTCACCAAAGATATTAATGTAAATGGATTTGGCTTGGGTTGCCCAATGTGCTGAATAAGCTACCTACCCTTGGCGAGCTCAGTAGAATGGAACTATGCATCTGGCAAGATTGCTGACAAACTCAACATAATGGGCAGTCAATTGCCTGTTCCATAGTACTAGGTGTAGATTGTACATAAGAACTAGGGGTGGTTTAAACTCTAAACTTCTAATGAGCCAAAATTGGTTTTTATTTTTTGTATTTTAAATCAATCTAGTTGACAAAGATTTAGATGTTTTTTATTTTCTATTTTTTATGTCAGGTGCACACATCCAATATCTTTCCAATGGTTTGTTTCAAGTGGATTTAGCAGAGGTGTTTGTGAAGAGAACTCCCATGCAGCAAGCCCACTTTCTCACATGTGAGGAGGGACTACTATAGGGAAAAAGCCCACCCATGTCACCAGCCTTCTTAGCCTAGTTGAGCTAACTTTGAAAACTCATATAAGAGTTGACCCTGGAGAAGTTCTAGCAATGAGATCCTTTTGAAATTGTCCTTGGTTTCCAAGGATCCTCAACACATTCGCATTCTCATTCCAAGTCGACTTGCAAAGCATAATTCTTGTTTGAAAAATCACATTTTGGTTTGATTTTTAGAAAACTATTGGGTTAGTTAACTTCGTCATTGTGAGTGCGATATCATAATGCATGCATTAATCCATGTCAAAAGAACTTTTTTTTTAATTGATGAAACTTCAAATCGAATATTATTGGGTGGCACTTACTTCCCTAATCTTATATGAGCTTAATTTAGCGTTGCTATTTCATCATCCTTTGCCTATTTTGATGGAAATTTTTATCAAAAGAACTTGAATTAGTAAACTTTTAATATAACAATTAGATTCATGGATGAGTAGATTGAACCAAATTTTTAACTGAAGCTCAAATGGAGATAAAATGTCAAAAAATGGGCTTTACGCTCTTAGGTTCACTGCAGCCAGCTTTAACCAGCCAATTCAGGCAGCTCTTCTAGCCTTTCAGGCCTGAGAAAAAAATGTGGCTTGGCATGTTTGAGCCATGTTTTAAACCATTTTTTTCTCCATATTTTAAACATGTTTAACCATGTTTAGCCATATTTAAAGCCTTCAAAATGCCTAGTTAGACTTGGTGCCTGAGCGAAAGTTGGGCATGTTTTAGCCATGTTTTAGACCTTTTTATTTTTGAAGGTTTTAGCCATGTTTAGTTTAAGGCCTCCAAAATGCCAAATGCAAGCAGCTGTAAGTTGCATAAGGTGACCAGTTTGGAAAAGGTTTTGGATCTCAACCTACCTGGTGACCAATCTTCTATACTTTATGTAGTAAAGAATGCTCCCTAGGAGAGCACATTCTGCCCCTACCACCCTCACATTCCTGACTCAACAAGAGGCAGAATGTGCTGCTTCAGACATGTTCACCTAGCATAAAGCTAGTAAGTTGAGCAGAAAGTAAGTAGGTAGGTAGATTAAAAAGACAAAGTAAGCAGGCAGGTAGGAAAATAGCAGAACCAGGCCTGATTCTGCCCTCTAGCTGGAGGAGCTGAAAACATAAAGAGTTCTCAGGTGTAGGCTACAGAGCTTTACAACAACAGCTTTGCACCTGGGGAATGGCAGAAAGAAAAAAAGCTCTAGGTCAAAGTCAAATGCTTGTTTTTCTTTTTCTTCTTTCCTGGTTGTAGATAGAATTTGGATTGCAAGTTACCTAATAAAACAAGGACATGAAATTGTTTGAATTCTCTAACACAAGAAAGAAAAGAAATTTATCAAAGCCCCCACCCCTTGTAGTTGAGCTTAATTTTGTCTCTAGGATGTGGTCCAATTTGTCCCGTCAATGCTTTGTGTGGGTGTGTGCGTGTTTTGTAGTTTTCATGCTTAGTTTTGCTCTTTTTCAAATGCACTATGGCCATTTTGTGCAATGTTTGTTTTTTGTGGTGAATTTTTATTTCAAAAAAATAATCTTCTAACCAATATTCCTTCTTTTATAATAAAAAATCATCTACAAACGAAAAAAAGCTGAAAAAATCTCCATGTTTTTCTACACTTTGTTCAAGCAAGTAACCAGGATATAAAAGCATTTTAATAAATTTCTACTTTCATAGCTGTTCTATAGCCAAAAGTGGCTAAACCTCCTTGTTGATGATCTTGAGTTTGGCAACATTACAAAATTTGAGCAAAAAAGGAAAATAAAAAAAACACTGATTTCGTGCAGTCAGGAAGTTTTGTATTTCAATTAGTGTTTGTTTTGGGTCAATATATGTTGTGATGTAGCCAAGGGTGGCCAATAAGAAGATTTAACCAATTTTGGCTACAAAGAAGATATGAAAGTAACAAAGTTAAACCACACATCTATGTTTTTGTTGGCTATCTACTCAAACCAAGAAATCTACTGATTTTTACTAAAACTCTTTTTTTTCCAAATTTCGGCGATTGAAAACCCCCCACCCCCCCCCCACTGCTGAAAACTCGATTTTTTGCAAAATATTTAGAGATTTTATTTCTCCCTTTTTGGCGAAATTTCGCCAGTACAAAAAGAAGAAAAAAAAGCTTGAAATTCTCAATGGTCAAAGCTGGGCTGTCAGAATGTAGTGTACAGAGGCCCGGAAAGTAGAAAGGGCCTAGTCTTTTACACTAAAGATCATGTCCTTAGCTGCTGCAAAAAGGGTCCCAAATAAGGACCAAACGAGATTCCATTTTGCCGTTAAGATGTATATAACAGCATCAGATCTGCTGCTGCAATCATTGGAAGCTGGAATCCCAAGCTGGAATCTTTCCTTCTACTTCCATGAGTCTCTTGGTCTGCGAGCTGATCTCGTCGTCTTTGATGCAGAGTAGTACCCACATGAGCGGCTGCTAGCTGCTGTTGCAACAAGTCCTAGCCAGTGTCGAGTGCTGTAATTCGAGCTCTCAGCCGGTGTCGAGGCCTGCTTCATTAATCCTCAGGCCGATTGAATTAGTGGCCACATGAATTTCGTTCAGCTCTAATTATTGTCCTAGAATCATCTCTCATGCATCATCAGGCGTACATGATCATGAGCTGCCATATGAGAGATTTAAGGTTAGAAGTACTAGTAGCTAGTGAACATTGATGACTTGTAAGCGGGAGTTAGAAATTAGATTTGAGATTGATAATGAGCTTGGAAGTAGCAATTCACAAGCTGGATCAGCTCTTCTTGAAATATGATTCCTTCTCTAGTTGTGAGCAATTTGTCTAACTTAATTCACCTCCAAGAATAGACTAAAAAGCTGTACGCAATTGTGAAACACAGCTGGGAATTGTGCAATTACAGGGAGTTTTGCAACATTCCCAGGGAGCCAGCCTTTCAGGGAGACCGTGGATTTCAAATTATCATATTGGAGGAAATGAATGAATTTCCCCTTTGACTGACATTGGAAGTTCTAAGAGGGATTTCTAACGGGGACAACTGAGAGAGCTTTCCCACATTCCACACTAGTGGGAGTTGTAGCAAAACTCCTTGTGTATGACTTATAAGACAGGTCTTAGATGATTTGAGCTCCTTATAGCTTGAAAGCAGCTTAATCTGCTTTAATTCTGGTGCAATTACGTGAAAATCTAGACTATGGGTGTGCTTGGATTAACTATGCGAGGTCGAAGAGAAGCTGGGATGCAGCAGCTGATGATGATCTTAAGTACATTTGTGCTAGCTGCTGCGTTGTTGAGTATGATGAGTAGTACTACGAGCGTGAGACAAGTGTCAGCCGCTGTACTTGTGGATAGTTGGGAGCTGCTGGTTGAAAACGCGGGTGTGTCGGCAATGCACATGACGCTGGCACACACCAACAAGGTGATCATGTTCGACCGAACTGACTACGGTCCCTCGGAGATCAAGCTCGCCAACGGTTACTGTCGGCATGACCCCCAAGACTTGGCTCTGCAAGTCGACTGCTGGGCGCACTCCATCGAGCTGGACCTGGCCACCAATGTCATCCGACCTCTCACAGTCCTCACTGACACATGGTGCTCCTCAGGTGCATGGCAAGCTGATGGGTTTCTGACCCAGACTGGTGGATGGAACGACGGTGGCAGCAACGTGCGCACCATCGGAGGTGGTCCCGACGACGACTGGGTTGAGTATCGCAACGCGCTTGCAGAATCGCGATGGTACGCCACCAATCAACTCCTGCCGGATCAACGCCAGATCGTGATCGGAGGTCGACGCCAGTTCAACTACGAGTTCGTGCCGCCGCCAGCTGCAGCTGGAGGAAAATATTCATATCTGGCCGGACGTGCAACAGCGATCAACTTTCCGTTCCTGGCACAGACTAACGACAATGAGGCAGAAAACAACCTTTACCCTTTCGTGCACTTGTCCACCGATGGCAACCTCTTCGTGTTCGCCAACAAGGACTCCATTCTCCTCAACTACAATACGGGAGAAACCGTTCGGACATTCCCAACACTCGCTGGTGGCCCTCGGAATTACCCCTCCTCCGGCTCCTCGGTCCTGCTTCCCATTTCAGCTGCTGATGGGTGGGTAAACTGCAGCTTGAACACCAGCTAGTTCTCATGGAATGCATATAATTTTCGAGCTCTGTCATTGAAACCAGCAGCTAGTTAATTTCTCTGATCCAGCTGCAGCTAGTCTCTTCGCAGTGATCTAGACCAACAATAATGTCTTCAGAATATTCTTTTGTTGATCAGAGCTTCTGCTGGATTCGAAGGTGATGAGCTTCTCAGCTTGTACCAGCTATAACCTGCATGCACATATATGAGGTGTAATTGTATGTTTCTGTAGTACATGATTCAGCTTTGACATGCTTGATCTCATCAGATTGAGCTGCATGCAGGTAATTTGAATGGATAATATAGAACCTACATATTGCAGGGTTATACATAGGGACGTTGTTCACATTCCTCATGATGATCTTTTGCAATCGTCACTGAGATGATGATGATCAGTACTTGACTGGAGCTGATTGCAAAGCTGTACTTCTTAACTACTACAGGTACACAACGGCGGAGGTGCTAGTGTGCGGAGGATCCTCGGATGGAGCATATGTTGAAGCGACAAAGAGAAAACAATACTGGGCAGCGGAACAAACATGTGCACGCCTGGTGATAACAGATCCAAATCCCACATGGGTGATCTTCGACATGCCATCGCCACGAGTGATGGGAGACATGCTGCTGTTACCTACAGGCGAAGTTCTGATCATCAATGGAGCGACGCAAGGAACTGCAGGTTGGGGAAACGCGCGAGAGCCAAACCTAAACCCTATTCTCTTCACTCCCGTCAACAATCGGTTCCAGGTGATGACACCTTCCACAATTCCTCGTGTCTACCACTCCACTGCGGTCCTGTTAGCTGACGGCTCCGTTCTCGTGGGAGGTAGCAACCCGAATTTCGGATACACATTTACAAATACCCTATTCCCTACTGAACTCAGGATCGAGCGATACTCTCCTTATTACCTGCACTCCGGATACGACCTCCGCAGACCATATATCGACACCATCAGCGAGCTTGCACTTGGGTATGCTACCAGCTTCACTGTTTTGTATCACTTGGGTGAAACAGCCGACGGGGTTTCCTTCCATCTATATGCACCCCCCTTCACTACCCACACTTTCTCCATGAACCAAAGGCTGTTGGTGCTTGGCAGCTCCCAAACACCCGTGCTGCAGAAGCAAGCTTTCTTGCCGGGGGGTTCGAACTACGTCTACCTTTCAACCGTTTATGCACCTCCCACTTCAGTTACAGCCCCAGCTGGATACTATTTGCTCACTGTTGTCAACCAAGGAACTCCAAGTGCTTCAGCTTGGGTACACATTGGTTGAGCCTCCTCCCGGCCACCCTTCCCTTTTTGCAAAGCTCTCAAATAATCTTCAGAGTGGTGGTGCCCAGCTGCATGATGAAGTGTACACAAGATCTTTACCTTGTGATCAAGCTGGTTTGATGTAAAATAGCAATAAAAATTTTAGTGTACAATTGTTATACATTGAATGGTTCATTTGAATAATCAAACACAACAATAATTAATTCATATAGTTTTGCATGATCTGCACAAATTACACAGCTAGCAACTCATCATGGTTTCTTAGAACTCTGAAATTTCTGTATTGTTTTTCAACAGCAAACTGGCTTTAAATTTGCTCCGATCAAACTTGCAAATTATCCATTCACATTTCTGTAAAGGCCTTACAGTAGAAAACCCAAAGATAATTAAACCTCTGAACGTCCAGATTGGAACTAAACCAACTTGCAAATCAATCCATTGATGGCTTCCAGCTTGTATGGCAGGAAATCTTGAACAATAATATACTATATTCCATAAGACCTTCAAACTAGGTCAACTCACAAATCCATTCACTTCCGGCTGCATCGTACTCAACCTTCAACACCCTTTAAACCTCTGAAAATCAAAGTATTGCATATCCAAATTTCCTAATCAGTAGACTTGAATCCCCAACACCAAAACTGCCCAAGATCAACTTTACAAATCCAATCCTAATCTTGCCAAATTTTTAGTGTATGTGGAGGGCACCTTATATCCAGCAATTTCCCTCCTAGAAATTGGAAGGGATATTATGATTACTCAAGGATGGGAGGGAAATTATGCCTACTTTAAGTAGGTGTAAGAACCCTCCCACTATTGAGGAGTAGGCATAAGAACCCTCCCATCCATCCACCTCATGACCTACATAGGTTTGGTTCATGATAAATTTTGCCTCGTGCTTTATGATAGGTAAAGCCCTAGGGTTGGGGACCTTCCCAAAATGCGGGGCCAGACTTGGCTGTTGCCTCATCCTGGGCCTGTTATTTTGAGAATGCCCCCACCCTAGGGCTTTACCCTACACAAAATTCACATTCAATGTTGAATTCGTTCCGGCTTGAAAACATGGTAAAGTATAAGTAGAAAGTAAGAGCTACCTAGTGTAAAAATTGGTTTATGCCAAATCTTGCTTGGAGACAATTTGAGGGTTTTGTAGGGAGGTTTATTAATGTTGGGCAAGTATTATAAATGACATCAAGTGTGCCTATAGCCTGTGCCATTGGCCCAAGTGTGAACTCATTACTCAACTAATTTTTCCTTCTGAAACCAATTTTTTTGTAATTTATTTGGATTTCCAATGACAAGAATTACTCAAAATTCAATATCTCTCGCAGCTGAGGTCTAAAAATTTCCAAACCATGTCCATTAAATCCTATTCATTCAGGGCTTTTTAAGAATACCAATACCAAGAGTGCTCCCAAATTCTCCTATAGTTTTTTGTTTTTTGTTTAAATGAATTTTCAGTTAAAATTTTGTTCAATATTTGATCACATACAACCAGTACACCTTGAGTCCTCCTCAACCATGGTAGTCTCTGGTAGCAAAGCCAGCCCCCAGCAGATGAGAGACTTGCATCATTAGGAAGTATAATTGGAGCACCATCACTCATGTGTATGTTTGCCAAGGAACCTGAGTGTTCATTCTTCAACAAAACAGTAAGGATTGCACAAGGGAACTTGGTCCCTGTGACAGAGGTCCAGGCTTTTCCACCCCAACCCACTGTAGCTTGGATCAGCTGGAATTCAACTTGTATGAATGCTGAGGGAGTGGAGATGCTGAGCAGTTTGAAAATAGGACAGCAAGAGGATTGGGAACCAGCCCATCTGAGAACGGAACAGCAATCAATCAAGAGGCTGGAGTCACTCAGTGTTTACTCTGGAAGAAGCAGGTTGCAATGTTCAATCAATACAGGAAAAAACGCCAAAGGTTAATATAGATGCTTCACATGGTTCAATGTCATACCTCGACTTTCTTGCAATGTGGTGTGGAATTCCAAGCCTTTGCATGCAAGAGGGAATGAGCCTATTTTGACATGCTTGGCTGTTAGAAGGCTGGTTTCAGAAGAGGAATTCAAGTCACCCACATTTGGTGTGGGTCTGGAGGTAAGTGTCAGAGAAGTTGGAGGCAAGACTCTTGTGCCTCTTCTCAATGAATTGCTATCAACTGCCTCTGAGTCATCATCTGCTACAGACCTCGAAAGTGCATCTGCATTTGAGACTGCATCAAAGCTAACAGCAAATGGCATAGCCACATTGGGAACATTAGACTTGAATAAATTTTCTGGGGGACTCAAAACTGTGAGCAAATCTACAGTTGAAGAGACTGGCTTCAATTTTGCAGGATTTAGTGAAGGTGGTCTCCAGCCCTATTTCAGATCCAAGTCTAGAGATGTTGATCATGCCTGATGCTGATGGCAAGCCAAGTGTAAGCTCAAACATGATCTCTCTCCAGGAACCTTACCTTTGATAGATTCTTCCTGTTTTCGTCCAGAAAGTTGTATACTTACACATGGTGATCATGGGACAAGTTTGATTCTGCCACAAGTACATAGAGAGGGAAAACCTCTCCATGGAGAATGCCAATTCACTCCCTGTTGAGACAGTCACTGAGGCAGAGCTGACTGAGGCTGCATTTTTTATCAAGTTTTGGCTGGAGCAAGGACTGTATCTCTGGTACAAATTGTTCTGACACCCTTCAATATCTGGATGTGACTTCAAGTGAAGTGGAGAATGGATCCAGCAAATGCTTGAGAGAAATACACTGTGGATCTAAGGTTACTAGTGGACAGCAGTCAGTGGAAGTGAAGGATTTTAGCAGCACTGGGCACACCAATTCAATGGCAGCAGTTTGTGAGGAGGCTCCTGGGCCCCTGGAGTTAGGGTCATTTTTTGCAAGCAGGATCTCAAAGGTGTGTCTACAAAACAGAGTTCAGGTACCACCCATCTCAAGGTCCTAGACACAGTTGCAAAAAACCATGTTTCTTTGAAATAAGAAACGGAAACACATGTCATTTTCGAACTGTTTCACTGAAAAATCATCAATGGCCTTTTAACATTCTAAACAATTCTGTTGATAGTTTCTCTGTGCCTGACACATTTCTGCTCTCAATTTGAGTTCCACTTCCTTGTCTGCAAACTAAACTCTTTCAAATAGCTGGTGTGTGTCTTAAGCTGATTACCAAATGTATCTATGATGCATTTGTTTTATGTATTGAGCTTCTGCTGTGTGCTTGTACAGAAAAACATTCCCAAGAAGAGCAGATATCTTTGCAGAACAGAACTCCAAAGACAGTTATACAGTATTTGTGAACCCAGTCATCAATGCCTCCCATGGCAAGAACCCACCAAGGAAATTTTCTGGCAAGGTAGTGCTAGCAAGGGCAGGGCAAAATGCCCTTCTCAAGAAAGGACCAATCTTGGATAGAATTGTGAACTTGTGCAACATTCTTTGGTATCCAATAGGGAAAGCTGTGAACTTTGAACTAGCCCCTGAAAAAGAGAATGTGGAGAACAGAGTGAACTTTAGAGGACATTGGGACAGGGATGTAGCAGGTGGAGAAGACATGCAAGAAGGGAGACTATTGGAAGGTCAGTTGTGTAATGTAAATTCTCTCCTTCACTGCATTTCTTTCTTTAAATTACATCTATAGCATAGAATTCCATTAGACTTGATGAGAACTACATCTGCAGGCACTCTCTCATCTTATCTTCTGACTAATGCTTTAAATTTGAGATACTTAGTTGCAGAGAGACATCAGCAAATCTCAAGATTACAACACTTGAACTAAATTGTTGGAGATTGTAAACAAGTCCTGAACATCCCTAACTACACAATGATGACTCTTGATACCATGTCCCACACTCCAAACCCACTACCCATGGATGTCAACAGGGTGTCCTATTCCTTCCTTGATATGTGGATCTTACCACTTGTGAGAGCTTGCATGTGTTTGGCTGTTACGAGTTGAGTAGTCTCTCTAGAAGTGCTGTCTGGACAGTAATGATCCTTTTACATAATGTGCAGGATGTGAATCGAAGAAAGCTGGCCACATCAATCTAGTGAGCTATGGAGTGGGGCAAACAGTAAACAAGGAATTCCATGTACAAAGTACTTCCAAAACTGGTATTGGGAAGAAATCGATGCAAACACAATGTGAGAAATTGCAGAGCGGTAATATGTTGAGGAGTGGGTCTGGTATCATCTCAAACATACCAGCTAGGTCCAAGTCAGTGTTTCTTCTTTTGGTGAAATTTCTCATCCTGGCAACAAAAAGAAAGAGCCCTTGTGATAGGTAAAAAGGCTGTTTTTGGGGAAAAATTGACACATTGTCATCACATTGTGAGAAATTGTTTCTGAATTTGCCATATTTAGGTTCTAGCATGTCACCAACTGTAGCATGATTCCTAAACTTTTCTAGTTTCATCTCGAAGCTGTATTGAAATTTCGTGTTGTCTTCTTTTTATGACAGCCAACCCACCTATCTCCCAATTTTGGAAAAAAAAAGGGAATAAACATTAGTCCTGGTAGAGTAGACACACTCATCATCCAACACAAGCTAATAACCGAATGTTTACCTCTATATTCTTAATCTTTTGTATTTTTCTAGTGATCTTCATGATTAGGGTGGCCTGTCTACCTATTGAAGTCCAAGACTGAATTTTGGCCGGTTTGAAGTAAGCATATACCTGGTATTGAAACTGGCACAAGGGTGGTATTCTCTCAAGTCCCTGGTATCTCATATTGCTACAACACTGGTATCACCTTCGGTCATATCAACGTGGTAGTGTCCTTGATACCACTGTTATTACCAGTTGCAAGCCTATGTACCAACACAAGTTTCAACTTCACTCAAATAGCTGAAACCAAATTTTGTGCCATATCAAATTGCTATGAAACAACTCTCTTTCAACAAAGGTTTTGGTGCACTTGAGCAGGTGGTGGCTACATCTATACTCCATCAAGATGTACAGCAATTATACATCACATTTGTTTCATCCTGAGGTGTACAAACCAGTGAGAAAACAATACTAGAAATAATTTTGCGAAGCTCAAAAAATTTCCAGTAATCCTCTTCTAGAGATCAACATCACTGAGTCCTCATGTGGTATTCAGTCACCTGATAGGTTTTCCTACTTGCAGTCAAAATGATACAATACAAAGGAGAACTAAAGTCATTCAGCTCACAAAATGAGTCTCAGTGATAGCTCTGCATAGACACGGTGATGTTTTGACTACTTTAAGGAACAATGTCTGCATGTGGGTTTGAACTTCAGTCTTTCAATCTTCTTACATGAATTGGAATAATCATCATTATCATCATCATAATTATCAAGGCCGCCAGAAAGGTCGCCGGATGGAAGCTGCAGTAGTAGCAACAGAGTCATCATCTTCCTCCAAGATGGCACAAGAGATTTGATCATCAAGCTGCCCCTGTTGGACTTGCGGAATTTCAGCTTTGTCTGTGGAGTCGACAGCTGAGAGCCTTTTGTTGTTGTTTACACAACTTGTGAGCCGAGTACCATACTGCAACCGCACTCTCTGACCCCCTGCAAAGTGTGAAGTTAGTCTGCATGTCATGGAGGTTGGCATTGGTGCCTGATCTCCAGCAGTACAACTCCCCACACTTTCTTGATCCTGTTGCAATGACCCAGGTTCAAAGTCAAGCTTCCTTGCAACTCTATGGCCACTTTTGGAAGTGCCATAATTACTCTCTGGTGATATTGTGCTCTCACCCTCATCCTCCTCATCTTTTGATGTGGAACTTAATGCTTTCTCCAACACATCAGGCTCCTCCACTGTATCTACCTTGTGGGTTGAACATTGGTGGTGACGGATTTTTTCTTTCTGGATATGTTCTCTGTCAGCAACCAAGGTAGGAGAGCTTACTGGTGGTCCTGCTGCTGTTGCAGGTTTGGGCTTTGACAGACGAGAGAGGTTTCCTGGTTTGTCTTCTCGTGGAGTGGTAGCATGAGCAAGAAGCAGACCTGCAGCATGTTGTTGTCGCAGGGATAGGGGCCATTGATCTGGACTGGACCAACCCACAGGAATCTGCTCTTGCCGCATATTGTTGTTGCCACAGCTTCCAATCTCCGTGGTGCACATCCCAACAGTGCTCTTCACAGACAAGCTCTCAGATTGTGGATCCCTAGGATTTGAATCATTGTCAAAGATGCGGTTCTGTGATCCATGAGCTCCCATTCGTGCTGCACGCTCCAGCCAGCTCCAAATCCATCCTGGTTTGTCAAGAATTCCTACATCATCAGTTGACCATTGGGGACCCTGGAACTTTGAGCTTTTCTTCCAATGTTGGCGAGATAGGGCATACTGCAAGGCACGCTCTCTCTTCATAGCAGCTTCTTGTCTCCTTCGCAGAATCACTTTACAATCTTGGGCTGTGCGGATGCTCGCATTCCATCCTTTAGAAGCAGGTACAACTCCCATGGCAGCAGGCTGTCGCTGTTGTTGCTGTGGCTTCTTCACACGTGGTAGAGCCTCAATTCTTGACATTTGGGTGCTGATGGACTGCAGTTCTTTCAGCTCCTGGCTTAGCATCCTCACAGGATCCTCATCACGATGTGATGATTCAGGAATTCCAGGTGCACTGCTTTTGTGATTGCTGCCACCAGATTCATAGTCTTTTAAGGCAGCCTGGACCTTCACAGTTGCTTCAGCCTTCAGATCTTCCTCTGAGTGAGTCCGTGTTGGAACTCCAGCAACATTTTCTGGATGCAGCTGGCCATCACTGGTTGGCAATCCATTAGAAACTGGCCCTGAAGCAGTAGTTGTTACTGGACCATGAGAGCACTCTGACTGTACAGGACCACCAGCTTCAGAAGTTGGGGAAACTACACTACTTTCAGGGTGTTGATATCCAAGGTTGATGGAATGAAATGCTTTGGGAATTTTGGATTCCCTGGAGCCCCGAGATCCTCGCCTGTCCAGTTGGCCTGTCAAACTAGTTTGCGCCACTCTTTTCATGGGCAACCTGGGAATCTTATTAAAGTGATGGAGCATGTTCTTCGAACCAGTCCTAGCAGCTGGAGATTGTGACTCTGTATCATGCAGATGTTCTGATACTGCTGCTGCAATCTTCTGCTGCTGGGTCCTGCTCTTGGATCCATGACCACTAGTGCTTGGTGATGAACTGGGAGCTGGAACTGCTGGTCTAGTACTAGGAAGTTCAGACCCTGAAACATGTCTTGAAAGCTTGGATTTCAGATCTGGGCTGCAGTATGACCATGTCAATGTGCCATCTGGTGACCCAAGTGCTGGAATGGACACAATCTCAAAGCTTGGATGAAGAAGGGGACCATGTGGCACATAAACACGCTTGGCACTTGGATGCTGATGTGCTCGGGTTAGTGATTCCCCTTGAGATTGAGACTGCACATGGATCTGTGAACTGTAATTTGACTTGGGAGAAAAATCAAGTGATAAAGTTGTTGCACTATCAACAAATTGGCTAGACTCCAATCTGATTGCCTGGGTGGGCACAGGGTGAGGGATTGGGAGCTCCAGGAAATCTTTTGTAGGTGGTCTGAAGGACAGGGTTTGTAGGGGGCTAGAGATTTGGAGCTCTGGAGTTTTGGCAGGCCTGACCATGGACCAGGGGCTGAAATTAGAGAGATTGCAAGTGGCAGATTGCATCCCTTTTGGTCTACTGGTGATGGATTTACCTCGGGTAATCTTGAGCACACTGGGTGGATGACATGCAGCTGATTTGTTAGCCACCACAGCAACCACATTTTGCAGGCAGGCAGCATGGCAATGAAGGTGTCCATGGTCAAAGACACGACTAGCATCTGTATCCTGAAAACCTGGTTCCATGTCCTCTACTTCCCCATGAGGATCCATGAATCTGCCATAGGGGCAGCATGACTGGAGTTGCTTTTTCACCACTGCAGCAGCTGACTTCACCTTCTCCTTCATAGCCACCACTATCCACAGCACCACCACGACCACACCTACTCCAAAACCATCAGGAAAAAAAATATTCTGTCTGACCTTTCATGAAGTTAAAGCTTACTAGTCTGCTGAAACTCTTGCACTAAAAAATAAAAACAATACATGAACTAGCTGCTGACAACAAAGTTGCCACTCATAGAGAAAGAAAGAAAGAACAAGTCATTACCAAGGTTTGCATTATAGAATGCTGCTCATCATGCTGTTGAACAAGTTGCCATTTCCAGGCTTTGTCCATGCAGAGTATGATGATAAATTGCAGCAATTCTCCTTGCAACAAAACAGGATGCTGATGTTAGGTGCCAGAAAATTGTGCAGTTGCCCAGCTCCATGTTTGTTAAATCCTCGGTTCAGAAACTATGACACTCAGCATCAACAACACGTTGCTACTCTTGTTTGCTACTCTTGTAGATGATGATAATCTAATGATTTGCACACGTGATGAAGAAGAAGGCAGCCATCATCTTCTTCGACAAATTTGTGCATATCAATAAAGGATCATTTCTATCTCCGTGACAAGCTCCCAAGGAAACTGAATCAATACGCTAAGGATCAGGTAAAGCTAGCATTAACCATGAATCGTCAATCAGCTGATGACATGATACGCTGCACAAACTGGCCAGGCTAAGGTATGAGACGACGACCTAAACTGAATCCAAGAAACCAGGCTAAGACATGAGAAGGGGAACAAGCCAGAAGAGTGACGTCTTGAGACTCAAACTCACTCCCCGCAAGTGTGGGAGATGCATCAGAAAGGAAGTTATCAATGTGCAGGCAATTGGTTTTGGGAATCCATGTCAAGCGACATGGTGACAACAAACCAAAATATCGTTTTACACAAAATGCAAAGCCGACATTGCAATGAAACGTCGAAACCCAAATGGGTTGTTGCTAAGGCACTACTGTCAACCAGAAATTTTGAAGAAAAATCATAAACGTGGTGGATGAGGAGGAGTACACGCAGCAAAAGGAGATGGGTATAGCAGCAGATTGTTATAAAAGCAAGAACAGCTGCACACAATAAGCTTTCACGACAACAAGTCTAGCCACCAGCTTGCCATGAGGGGAAGTAAAGAAGGAAAAAACAGAAGAAACAAAAGTGCACAAAACCTGAGATTGAGAAAGTGGAAATGGTCTAGCGCATTGAAAAGAGAATTAAAGAACACAAGTGTGAGTAGGGGAGCTCCTCAGCCCTGATGGCACGATAGCTAGCTAGCTGCTCCGGCTACTGCTGCTACAACGAAAAAGCTGCAGTTTGCTGTGTCTGCTGTGCTTTGTGAAGTGGCAGAAGAGATGCCTGCCATAGCCAGCAACAACAACAACTATGTCACAGTCCTACCATCACCTTTTGCCGGCAATAACGGAGCTTGTCCTGTTCTTGTTTGATTTTTCTTTTTCTTTTTCTTTTCTTGGGTCACCTCCTCACCACCACCACCACCATCATCATCATGCCCCTCTCACTCTCACTCTCTCTCTCTCTCTCTGCACTGCTGCTGTGTTCTGCTCATGATGTGTTTCTTTCTCATCAAACCCACTTGTGCGTTTCTCATTGGCTGGCTATAAATCTCTCTCTCTCTGTGTCAGTCAGGGACAGAGAGAGAGAGTAAGGGAAGTTAAGTACATACCTACCAGTGTTGGGCGGGTATCAACTTTTGAACTTACCAGCTGGTGCTGGTAGGTATCAAATCTTTTTCTTTTAGCCCAGTTATTGAGATTTTCTTTTTTTCTTTTTTTTTCCGGGTCCTGAGTAAACTGGCAGGGTCTGCAGCTGGGTATCAATAACCTTCCATCCGGGTATTTAAGCTTCAAGTTTTAATAACTTACTTGGATGATTGGAATTTCATCCAGGTAGATTACCTATCACTACTACTAAACTCTAAACGTGCCCATGATAGAAAATATAAAAGTACAAAACAAAATTATTTTCAGTTTTTAAAAGAACTCTATAACTTTTACCTTGTCTAGGCAATATAATTGATAGTTTTCAAGGAAGGTGATCAAGAATCAATACCAGGTAATTATTTACCTTATTTATAATTGGAAATCATTACCCAAAATAATTAAGAATATTCATTAACAATGGGTATTATTACTTTGATAGTGAAACTGATAATCAACAACTCTAAATTTTCAAACAAAAAAAAAGGGGGGGATAATCAACCCCAGCCAGTTATGAGAAAAAAGAAATAACCAACCAACACCAGTCTTTGTACTATCTGCTTCTATTTGGACTGCCCAATTGCCCAACCAAGATGGGTCTGGTGATGACCTAAACACATCTTGGAGCTACCTAAACACAAATTTTGTGTCTTACTATACACGATTTGAGTGTGTAATGTACACTATGCGGCATATTTAAGAGGCATACCATGCCCCCTAATGCCCATTACATGCCCAAAATGTGCATAATAATATCCATAATTTAAGTTTGGGCATCATCCATCTTTTCCCCCAAAAAGATGGATTGTGCCAAGGATAAACAAGGAAAAAAAAAGGGCAAACAATACTTTTCTACTATTTGCAATAAGGACACATAGCTAATTTCTCGGCCTCAAATCAATATAGCCCTAATATTAAACTAATAAGCCATAGAAAACAAAGCATTCACAACAAACTTCCAAAACAAAGCACACTTCCATTTGACACATCAAGCACAATGAACTTCCAATGTTCATTATTGACACCCACTAAAGACACAAATGCACACAAACATTAAAAACATAGACATTATAAACACAAACACACATACTAAAGACACAATACATTTAATAAACATAGACATCAAAAAAATTCACCTCACAGGCACATGCAAAGTTAGTGGGTTTCAAGAAACCAATCTATGGATCAGATGGCCAAATTTTCTTGACAAATATCAATTTGTCCATATTGTCTGTTTGGAAACAACTTCTATGAAATGTAGTCAAAATGCCAACAATAGAAAAAATACATTCTATCTTGATTTAACTAGCTAAGATGCCAATAATATGTCATGCTACTATAACAATGGATGGAAACTTGTTTTGTTCTTTGCACCACCAAGATAAAGCACACTTGCAGTTTTTTACATCAATAGGATACCAACAAAACTCAACAAATTATCTTAACACTAGGTTTATAAAAGTGTATACATTTGTTGTTGTGGTGTGAAACAAATCTTCAATGTGAGCTTGAAATTAAAGATTTTTTATTTCTTGAACATTAGCAAGCATCAACAACTTGGTTCCTTCTACCAATAAAGGCAACAACAACTCTTCATCATATATACCAACAACAACATTTTCATGACCTAAATATGTGGTGACCAACTGTATGTTTTTAACATTGGTTCAAACATCAAAGCCAACATATTATGGCATCACTTCTTATCAAATGTGACGCACTCCCAAGTCCCTTGTTAGACCCAAAAGGGATCCAGCTATGTCAAATTGCGAAAGTAGTTTGGGACTTGGAGCCGTTCCCAACTTCTAGCACTAAAAGGGGGTAGAAGGGGCGTGCTGAAAACTCCGGGATTAGACTAGGTTGAGGGACAAGCTTACTTAGTTATCGGTCCTGCATCCAAATCCAACCAACAAGTTGGTTAGAATTCATTTTGCACCTTTTTAGTGTTGGGACAAGCCACGGGCAACTTGGACTCACTTGACACACCACGACCCAAACTCGGGGGAAGCCACCACCTTCCCCCATATAGTATTCTCTACAACTCTCTACCACATCTACATCCAAATGGCTCTTTTTCCTGGGACTCTCGACTTTCAAAGTGGAGTCCCGAAATTGTCCCAGTTTTGACTCCCGGGACTTCAGACGGTCATAACTTCTCGCCCCGACTTCAAATCGGGACGAGGTCTGAAGAAAAGTTGTAGCTCTCCTCAAGAGCTTTCCAACGATGTGTCACACTTTGCCTGCAGACACCAAGACCCGGCCGATTCCCGACTTTTAGTGGTCAGGAGTCAAATTGACAGTTTGACTCCCAACCCTTCTTTTGACCATAACTTGTGATGTAGATGTCTAAATGGCTAATGTGAGGCCATTTTAGACATCTACACTTCAAGACCTTTTCAAAAATATAAAAAACACCTCCAGGCGAGGTGTTTTGACCCCTGCTATCGCATTCTGAGTTTTCGGGAATCCCGGAGGACTCCCAAGTCCCATTTTTGGGAGTGTGAGTGGCGACCTCACATTTCCCTCAAAGTGGGGTTGCGACAATGTACATGATGGATGCATCTTGAATATTTTGTTGCAACATTGTTGCAACATTAATAATGTTTTTACAATTAGTAAATGCAAATATTTTGGCTATATATAAAGGTGACATTCAAAGGTGTATAATGATTAGATTCATTACGCCAAAACTTGACATTTATGACTATGACAAATATGATTAATGACCATTTCTAGTCATACAATCATACAATATGAAAAAATATAGGGTTTTATAAGTGGGCTTGCAACTGGGTTTTCTAATTGCAACGAGCATTTGCAAGTCATGATATTTATACAACCTTGAGTGCTATCAGACAAATTGCAGCAGTTGTAGTAGACATTTTATGTTATATACAATATTGTATATACGATGCAACTCATATGCAACTATATGCAACTTTTTTCTAACTAATTTCCATGTCAAATTCCCACACACATTCCAACGTGGCAAATGAAATGCCAACATGGCATTTCATCCATTTGTCAACAAATGATGTATGTTAATACCTTTTACAACTATTTTACAACTAGTTTGATGAATATAATCTTTAATTATTTCATTCATCCATTTGAGTAATGAATTTTGTTCCTATCCTTTTGTAACTAACTTATAATTAAGTATGAAAAGAAAATAAAGGATTTAATGATTAATTTGCAACTAGGTGTTTAAATTTGGGTTTCAAAGCAATTGTATGGTAGTTGATTTTAATAATACTAAACAACTAAATTGCAACTTACAATGCAATTATCCAAACTTCACACAACCATTATCATGTTAACCTAATTATAATAGATAATGTTGAATTACATTGGACATCATTATTTATAAACATGAAATGGATTTGGAACTTTAAATACATTTCCATTCCATGTTGAAGAATACATTACAAATTTTTTTTTAAATGTTTCTATCAAAAGATAATTTAACTCTGAATTTAAACATAATGCCCAAGTTATATATAATAAACATTTTTCTCTATCTAAACAAAAGGTCAAATCATAAAAATGATGACCCACAACAATCAAATATTGACATTTAAAACATTATGTTTCATAAATGATTTTTTTTCTATTTTTGTTGAAATGGGGCTTGAACCGTGCAATTTCTTCAATGCACCTTATCGACTTGAAATCTACCATGTTATGACATTTAGTTCCACATGTGAAATGAAATCAATAACATATCATAACATTGTAATGTCAAAAATATGTAAATAATCCTTTCAACTTGAATAAAACTAGTTTACAAATATTGCCATTAACATGCAATTTATTTGTCACTAAAATACAATGTATAAAACATTGATACAAACTAAACTATAATTTGTACACTTGCAAATAAATCAAATATTGTGCTTATAATTAGGTAAATTGAATCATAATTTTATGTATTTTTGAAAAAATCTTACCTTGTATACATAATTTTGATGTACATCCAAAAGTAAAAACCTTCAACATTTAATAGTAAGAATAAGAACCTTCAACATCCAAGAACAAAAGGAAGAACCTTGAATATCCAAGAGTGAAAACGAGAACTTTTAATATTTAAAACTAAAAGTAAGAACTTTGAACATCAAAGAATAAAAACAATAACCTTTAACATCAAAAAGTAAAAGTAAAAACCTTCAACATTCAAAAATATGAACAAAAACCTTTAACATTCAAATGAACAACAAAAAACTTCAACATTCAAAGTATGAACAAGAACCTTCAACATTCAAATGAAACAATAAAAAACTTCAACATTCAAAAGCAAGAGCAAAACCTTCAATCTTTTTAAGAGCAAAAACAAGACCTTTCAATCTCCAAGAGCAAAAATAAAAGCCTTCAAGTTCTTTAAGAGCAAAAACAAGAACCTTCAACCTCTAAGAGAAAAAACAAAAACCTTCAACCTTTTTAAAAGCAAGAACAAGAACCTTCAACCTCCAAGAATAAAAACAAAAGCCTTCAACCTTTCTATGAATAAGAACAAGAACCTTCAACCTTCAAAAGAAAAAACAAAAGCCTTCAAACTCTTGAAAAGCAAGAACAATAACCTTCAACCTCCAAAATAAAAAACAAAAAATTTTAATCTTCAAGTTATTTAAATAAATAATATAACTTATAACAAACTTTTAGTTTTAATTCTAAATTAAACAAACAAAAAAATCTTAGTTATAACACATGATATGAAAATTGCATCACCAAAAGACTATGAAATACACAAAATGTTTGAATAGAAAGATTTTTTAATAAATTCATCTTGAATTTCTTGACAATAAGCATAAGCACATGAAGGTTGTTGATGCATTGAGGCAAATTTGTTGATATCTACCATGTCACTTGTTTAAAGGTTTTCCGCCCAAATTTCAGATTTTTAAATTTCAAATTTTAAGTTGAAATATAGTTGCATATTAGTTGCAAACAAGTTGAAATGTCATATATCGGTGGAAATGCATACACGTGGCATGATTGTATGTGTTATTCAAGGTCATACATTTGTTGTAAAATAATCGTTGATTAGTAACCAAATTTATCTTAGTTGTGATGTAGTTGTTACATGCGACTAAAATGCAACTTGTTAACAAAGTCAAACATGGTTGACTATAACCATATATACATTGTGTACATGGTATTATAAAAATATACATCTTGCAACTAATTTGCAACTATAATATAACTCTTTGATTTTCTAACGTGGCATTTTATTTATTAATTTGTTGTATTTCCATGGGACAGTTGCAATGTAATTATATATTAGTTGTTTTGGAGCTCTTGTTGTAGGGTAGTTTAATAACTATGAACACAAATACTCATATTGATATAGGGCATGTTTTTGTGCTTGGTTGAATTTTTGTAACCATGGATATGACTACATGATTAAAAGTTTTCATGGATAGGAATACGTGACTAAAAATCTTTTTCATGAACACCATATGATTATTTAATAATATATAATTTCAAACATTAAAAATGATTAAACAAGAATACAACTAGAAGGTAGACATATGTACCTAGTAAGCATATTATAAGCTTGTAGATGATCAAACACATAATTATTGCACGAGTAAATAACTAATACTTTATAATTTTTAGAACTTTTGCCTTAGAGTCACTAATTATTTAATGTGAATTTATGGATAGTGGCTAAAACAAACTTCTGGGAAATTTTTTTCATTTTAAAAAGAATTCCCAAAAAATGGAAAACAAATTGCCAAAGTTCTTGAAACCATAAAATTAAATAAAAAGTTGATGCTTAAAATATAATTAAAACATATAAGTTGAAACTCTTGCTCAAAGATTTATTTAAATGAATATCTTTTTTCAATTTTTTGACATTAAATAATGAAATATATTCTTCTTAATGATATCCAATGAATTTCAAAAGAAATCTACATGCCCCAAAATGGCATTGTTTTTCATGTTTCCATATGATGGCTACCAAAGAATATAAAATTTGATCTAAATTAGTAAGTTATCAAAATATTTAGTCATACAACTTGGAATTGTTTTATATATATTCACATTTAATGAATTGAATTTTTTTAAAAATAAGATTAAAATTTACTACTCATAGTAAAATTTGATAAAAATCTATGAAATTAATAAAATATGTGTATAAATTAATAATTATGACATTTAAATCATTTTTATACTTTGTATAAATTTTTCAAATGTTATATGTTTCATAGATAACATATTTTATAATTAAAAATAAATTTAACACATGGTCATAAGTACAACATTTATACCATTTTTATTGATTCATTATATTTTTAAAAGCTGGGAAAATTATATATATATACCCTACTCATAACCTTACCAACCTATCATACTACCTACCCTACATATCTATAAGTAGGTAGGAAGGTAGGACTCATATATATATACCAAAAAAACCATGTTGATTTTAAATATGTTTATTTACAAATTGTTTTATGAAAAAAAAAAAAATCTTCAAGATATCATTCTTGTTCAAATGTATGAAATATTGAACATTCAAATGCATTTTCAGTCAAATTACTTGATATTTTTGCTAAATGTTTTTTATAGTTGTGTAAATCTTGGAAAAATCTTTAAGAATGAAATTTGTTTTTTTTCATTTGGACAAAGTATGAAAAAGATAATAATGGTCAAAGTTGGGTACTTTTATATGCGACAAAGGATGATGGGAAATAATATTGTAAATTTATCCCATATTCTTTGTCATCAAGTTCAACTTTGGAAACTATATAACTAGGTGCAAAAGTATTGGTCTATATGCAATATACGCACCAAATATGTTCAAAGTGCAAATATTACTTGTGACGAGCCAATCAAGAAGGCTTGTCACCAAAAAATAAATAAGCTAATCATAAAAATCTGGCAATTTTCATTTTTTTTCCTTCAAAATCTGGTGAATTTGGGTTTTGTTTTAAATTCAAATCCTTTAGATAGGTCGAAATCAAAATTTTGAGGATGAAATTTGGTGAAATATAGCCCAAAAAAAGACGCTGGACCCATCTGAAACACATAAACCTAGGGATGTTCCAGGGGTTCTCTCCAACAAAAGCCCCGAGGTAGAAGGTTTCAGTTCTAAACATGTTCTACCCCAATTGGGCAGTTCATGGTTAATGGTCCTAAGCTGGGGTCTGGAAAGAGGTTATAGGTTCAGGTCAAGTTCATGTTACCCGGATTCAGAAACGTTGGATTTAACACTTGGACCCAGGTACCCGCACAACGCGGGTGTAAACTGCACATACCTCTCAACTACCTGACAAGCAGCAACTACTAAGAGTGATTCCAAGAGAGTCCACTTTCCTCTTCTTCCTGAAGAGGTTGAGAGAGGGGACTCTAATACCTCTGTTTTCCTTGTTGTGGGCGTGATAAAAGAATTGGTCCTGCCATTGTTTCCAGATGGTGCTCTTGGGTGGCACACATATCCACCATGTTCTTCTTCAAGTAAGGACAAATTCCTGATCCACTATGAAAAAAATATGATGTGTCTCAAACTACTTCAATCTCTCCTCAACCTGACTTTTTTCCTTTTATAAAATCAGATTGGGTGGGTTGGTTTTCACCAATGTCGGTGCAAAAGTGGGGCATGTTTTGCCACCAGATGAGGAGGTTGCTGCATGTTCATGTTTGGACTCAATGAACTCCTGGCACTTTTGAATTCCAAAGCAGCTTTGCATGTTCTTCTTGGCTTTTCCTGACAAATTCTCACCAAAAAGCCAATGCACATGAGGTCCTCTTTGGAATGAATGTCTTAAACGGCATTTAAATTTTTCTGGCGAATTTCCACCACTTGGAGACAAAAATAAATAAAATCCTCTGCAATGCATACAAATTGGATTTTTGTGAAAATAATGTGCTAAAGTTGCCAGATTTTGTGGTGACAACTAACAACATCTGGAATCATACTTAGACAACAAGTTGGTTCCAACAGGTTGTCAAAATATAGTGCTCAGGATTCTTAAACCTTTCTACTTTCCTCTCTGACCTGTAGCCAAATTTGGCGAACTCCTCTTGTGGGTGATGGTGAGTGTGTGTGTGTGTGTGTGTGGCTACATCACAAAATTCAATTTAAGGAAAAAAAAAACCCCCCTTGGATTCTTAAACTTTAATTAACTTAATGGATTTTTGGCTCATTTTGGTACACATATTGTTCACAGTGACACACTCAAGTCCTATTTGGTCATCAAGGCCGCTGACTATTTCTGGTTGCTCTGGTCAGGATTGGAAACCCTGTTATGTACTGTAAAAGTGTGTAATCTGTAAACTCCACACAGAGTGTCATGTAGTATCATTTGTTATGATAACCTCGTCCATTAAGCAAACTTGATGCACATTCGTGTGGATGATCAATATTGTCATTTCACATTATGTGTGTGTGTGTGTGTGTGCTTGCTTCTGTGTATATGCCCCCGTATACATATCCACTCATGGAATCATCCTCGGATGCGGAGTCCAGGGTGCGCCGAACTTTCAAACCCAAAAAGTTTTAAATACCTACTAAACTAAAACAAAGTATTTGATTCTAATTATGGAAGCCTAAGTAAGTTAAGTTAGTGCATTTCACAACCTTTCCAACAAGAGACTCACGGCCTCATCTTAGGAGTCTTGAGAGTTCACATAAATAATAAAACAAAGTAGTTGATTCTAATCATGGAAGCCTAAGTTAAGTTAGTGTGTTTCACAACCTTTCCAATAAGAGACCCACGGCCCCATCTTAGGATGCCCTGAAAGTTCATATAAATAATGACTTTTGGATCCTTTCGGAGGCTAGGCCCCATCTTAGGAGGCCAAGGATTCACATAATAAGTGATTAATAATTGCTTTGGATGTTGAGTGTAATACTTATATAGATTGTATTGTATAGTAGTGGTGGGTACTAGGGTTGGCCTATTATGACTACCTATCCATACACCATCCCCCCAACAGTTGTGTAATCATTGGTAGGTATAGTAGTAGGTTAGCACTATTGTCAGCCACCAAACACATTTTGGTAATAAACATTATAGGCCCCATTTCCCCCACCATCTCCACTAATATGGGTTGAGGTGGGAATCTTACTTTGGGGCCCTTTGTGTAAGATCAGAGGAGGGTGCTTTGGATGCCAATCCCCATTGTGTCAATTCCTTTCACCCCATCCCATTTATACGTGGTGGGGTTTAGGGTTTAGGGCTTCACTGTTTTGGCCATTTACTCAATGGTGATGTCCCTTTTTGGCCTTGCCTACCAAAGCAAGGATATTGTGTTTAAATTCGTTATAGAATATAGTAGCTTAAGGGGTTTTGGCCCCTAGGTAATTATAATAATAGGTCTATTTTTATACAAGAATTTTTGAAAGATTACATTTTGGCTTGTGTTGAAACTTGAAATTAGTTATAGAGTTATGACATCTTGAAGGATTTTGGTTTCTTCTAGAGGATTTCCTCGAAGATTATATTTTTGCATGGTGAAATATTTGAATTTCCATAATTCTTCTCTTGCCTTAACATACTTTTTAATGTAAATGGCAAGGCCACAGTGTGACACACCCCTTGTTTCCAGTTGTAACAGATAGTATGGATAGTTTAGTTTCAACAGTTGGGGGGAGTAGAGAACGGAGATAAAACATACATTTTGGTTGTATTCACTGTATTCAATGTTGATTTTGGCAGATTAAAGAAATGGAAAGAGGAGTGAGTGGAAGGGAAGCATGCCCAGAATCCCACCCTAATAACATCAGCCAACAACACCAAAGATGCAATTCGGTATCTACACATAGTCAATTGTTACTAGCTAAAGTTGTTTAGGGGGATATATGGTACTATTGGAGGTGGTGCTTGAGGTATACCCACCTAACAACTATAAACAAAGTTAGTCAAAAAGGTTGTGCATGGCAGGAGGGCTTCATTCCCTTTGTCCAAGTCAAAGAGGCCACTTCAAGGTGCCACCATACACTAGTATCCCTGTTTGACCTGAGAGGTTTACGTAATGAAACTCAGCCTAAAATGCATAGTAGAAAATTAATATTCCATTTTGTCTTTCTCTCTTCCTAATATTCTCTCCTTTGTGGTTTTCCTTATTTTCCAGAAATTTCAAGAGTAAATATTGTGAGAAGCATCTCCATGTTTGTGTTCTGCATGCAAGCAATCCTCATTTGTCTTCATATCTTCTCATTGAATCTCTCTTGCATGCACAAATTGTGCAAAATGGTGAGATAGCTATTCTTGCTTTGAAGATGGTTAGCTCTAATTGTCCTTTTTCTGGTTCGATATTGGGCTTTTGTACAATTGTAATAAAGTTATCCGTAAAGTCACCCTCTCTTTCACCCCCTATTCTCTCTGCTTTCACCCCCTGTCCCCTCTTTGAATGGTATCCACAAAGTAAGGAAATTTTATTAAATCTCAGTATGAAATGCTGAAATTCAGCATTTAATGCACAAGGTTTGAGAATAATTACAGTAGTTGTACAGGTAGGAGCAGTGAAAATGTATGTAACAGCAGTGAAGGCGCTCAGGGGGAAGGAAAGAGGGGATGAAACTCAGTTTACCACCAAAATTGGTGGAAAAACTAGTTTGGGTCCCAGTTACTTCGTTTTGTAAAATTTCATTCCCAGTTAAGCATTTGATGCCCTATTATGCCGAAACTGGCCGTTCTCGCTCCCTAATCGCCTGACTTTACTGATAACTTTGATGTGTAGAGCATATTTCCTCCTTTTCTTTGTATTATTTTGCATGTTTTTTATGCAGTATTTGAGACTTCAATGGTGTGATCATTTCAATCTATTGGAATAATGACAATGCCCACTCTTGATCTTTTTGCAACTTATCTCCTAACCCCTTCCTGATCTTTCAATAGTTATTTCATGATATTTGTAGATAAGGATAAAAATTAGGTAGTTATTGGTTCTTATTGAATGCTTAACTTCAGGGACAATATGATAGTGTATTAATCATCTGGTCTAATTAGTTACATAGAATTCTGCTTATATGTAGATTGTGTTTCTCAATTGTTATGTGGAAACTAAGGTGTTCTATCATGGTATGAAAGCATCTGGAGCTACATGGGTAGTCTCATATAGAAAATTCATGGGACCAAGGAGTTCTTCTATGCAACTCACTGCATCCCAAATAGATTATTGATTGGCGAACTCTTCCTTTTAAAGATTTTGTAATTACTCATTGTTGTTTTTTAATCATTATGTAGTCCTTACTATTGGTTGTCATGTTGTATATTCTCTACATTCTTCTAATGTTTTTTTTTCTTTTTTTGGGGTCTTATTATGGCAAACACAGAAGCATCAATGGCTACTTCACTGCCTCAAAATAGCAAGCTCAAAAACACCTCCAACTACTTTCATTAGAAGTGTAGCATTGAAAGTATTTGGAGGTGAAAAACCTTTGGAAGTATGTCATGCGAGATGGTGGTGATGGGATTAACACCCGATTTTGAGTTGTTGAGGGAAACGACATAGTCGCCATAGCCATTGTCACCTCCTTGGCAACTACAAACACTTTTTTCAATGCTACTAAGAGAGAGAAAGCTCATGTTTTCTCCATTCTCTAGATTTTAGTTAAGGAAATTATTGTATCTTGTACATCCTACATCGCACTGATCTCAAACAATGGTGTGAGACTTTGAAGACCCTTTGCTCTGCAAACAACAATACTAAACATCTTGACATCTCAAACTTAAAGATGGAGGAAGGCAAATTTGTCATTGACACGTCTATAACACAAGTCTTTGAAGGTGTTTTGGTTACACTTTCACTAAAATTAAGGAATTAGAATGGGATTTTAGACTTTGGGTCCTTTAGCCACATAACAAGTAATTTTGTATTATTTAGAAAGGGATCACACCCACATATGAAAGTGTCAATGTAAAGACACTAGGAGGTTTGGCTCATAGTATTGGGGGCAAGGGTGACTTCAACCTTTGATTTCTTAATGGTTGTGAAATAAAGTGGATGATTAATGTTCTTGAAGTATTTGTGGAGAAATTTACTTTCCATTAGTAGGATCACAAATGAAGGTGTCACTACTTTGTTCAATTCTCCTACTCTTTTTTAATCTCTAAAAGAAGTCATAAAGTGCTAGGAAAAGGATGTAGTAGATGTGCATTCTAGAAATTGACAATAGTGGTCATCATAGATGTATTATTGCAACTTGTTCAACAATGTCAATGCAATCAAGCACCACTCAAATCAATTTGTGAATGTGGCATCTATGTGTCAATCACTTAAGTTTGGAACACTTTGCAAATTGTGAAAATGTTATTGTGATACCAAGGTTGGCATCAATTGTTCACCTTCATGACACGTACCACTATGGCAAGCATACCAAGGAAAAACTTCCAAAACAAAATGACACATGAACATTTCATGTCATTCTACAATCGTTGCACACTTGATCTTTGTGGATTGTTAAAATGTCATGTGATTATAAAAATTATTATTACATTATTGACTATAGCAAATGATTTCAACATATACACATGGGTTTTCTTTCTTACAAAAATTAGAGGCTTTTGAAAACTTCAAAAACTTCAAATCATACATGGAAAACCAATTCAAATGCAAGATCAAAGTATTGCACTCAAACAAGGTAGGTGAATATTTCTCATAAGAATTCACCACATGTAAATGGGGTGTAATGTACATGACTATGTATAAATCAAAGTTGTAGCTTATGATATAAAAAACTAAAACCTAAAGTAGTTAACATATTTTTGTATCATTCAAAATTATGATATTTTTCAAAACAAAATGAAAAATTTGACAAAATTTGCACATTTTGAAATTTTCATATTTATTCAAAAATGATTAACACAAAATTGTGATGTATTGAAGCAACTATATGTATTTTAATAACAAGTTGCAAAAGATTTCATTCAAAAATTCCTTCATATGAAAAAATGAAGAAGACTAAAACAATATTCACAATCTTTTTATAAAGTAATCTCATTGGCTCCTTTCACCATATTTGCACCCATTAACTATATTGATATAGAACCATAGACATGGAAATACAAATCTAATTGATGTTGAACCATAATATTTGAGTTTAAACTTGTCCTAAATTACAACAATTGACCATTTGCAAATTCAAATTTTTTTTGGACATTTGAAACTCTGATTTGTAGGCTAATGCACCATGTGTCAAAACAATACTTCAAAAAATTCCAAGGAAACAAAAATTTGAGAAATTATTTGCCATATTAATTGTGAAATAATGTTTATAAAAAGCATGGAAATAAATAAAATGGCATGTGCTATTACATTCAAGATGATGCATCACACACATGTCATCAATGTTTTTTTTCATATTTTCATTACAAATTTTTACATGTCAAACAAAGAAATATACTTAATATTAAATGTCAAACACTCAAATTACTTATTGAAAATTTGAAAATTGACTTTCTATTTAAAATTTTAATAAAAACATCAATTAAACCTTCACCATATAAATTTCAATCTAGTTGAGGATTAGTTTATTTCAAATTATGAATTATGAAATTAATAAATTACAAAACATCACCCACATGTATTTTTTTATTTAAATTTATTTATTTATTCAATATTAATTAAAATTTTATAACCCAAATGTAGATGCACATTATTTGAACATAATTTAATTTAAAAGATATTTTAAATAAATTAATTGAAATAAAAATTGATATAATAATAATACACCAAACAATGAAAAATTGCATATGATGAAATTGTTACACACATACTCAAATTTTAAAATGAAGGAAATAAAAAATAATGAAAATCCATTGTTTACTTTGAAAGATCTTACATCATGTCCACCATGATAATTTTGTTAAACATTTATCACACATTATTTGTTTCATAAACATCATAAAAATTGAAAAAATTTAAACCATGTTTGCATTACTCCAATGAAATTATTCTTGGTTCATGCATTACATTGGGAATGATAAAGGGGATCCCAATGTCACGACCATGAAAATTATGAAAACAAATGATGAAAAGATATATTTAAATGTAAATTCAAACACAAAAACAAGACAAATCACAAAAAAATATAGACAAAAACATGAAATGTGCAAACAAAAGGGTAAACAAAAATTCATTGTGATAAGCGTGAAAATGTAAATGCAAAAAAAACAAAACAAGGTTATGGAACAAAATTATACTTCAAATTCGAATAGATTGAACATAATGAGAATTTTACTTTTATTTATACCCTTTGGAGATTTAGCTCATAGAAGTTTTCATGAATGTTTCCATATGCCTACTGACCAAAGAACCTTTTTGAAAGCTTTTGTAATTGTAAATGAATTATAAATGAACTAAGGATGAATTGAAAGTGAATTATGAATGAGTTATGAGTTAATTATTAGTGGATTATAAGTTGATTAAGATTGAATTAGTATTGAACTAAAACTACACTACAAGATATTTAAGGGTGAATTATAAATGGATTACAAGTTAATTATGAGTGGACTATGAGTGGAATACAAAATTATAATAGAAATTCATACGGATAAACTTTATTCACCATGTGATCATGTTTAATGTTGACATTTGTGACACCCAAATCATCTCAACTTCCTTTAAGTTTGCATTTGAATTATGAGACCTTTGATTTTAAATTTTGAATGTTTTTTGTGTTTGATTTTTGAATTCCATGATACTTATCATATTCATTTATTGATTTTTTGTTTGTAAACCACTTGTAAATGTTTGCACATCTTATTGGATGAAAGCAATATAATCAAATTCAATTTTTGTTTTAAGGACAACTTGGACACAATTTTTTATTTAGTTCACTAACCACATTGAATATAATTGTCACATTTTTGAAGTTAAAAAAAGTTACTTATAAATACATCTAGAACCCTTAATATGTAAAACATTGCCCTATTCATTTTCATCTTGATTTTGGGATCAAGATGGCCAATTTTGATTATTTTATTTGTTTTCACAATAGTCAACAATTTGATGTAAATTAGGTGACTACTAGAATTAATTTGCAATTTGCAACCTTTTTATGTTATTACTGAAAATTTCACTTTCAAATTCCATGAATAATATACATTGATTAGGTGTCCATCAAATTATGTCATTTTGGCATGGATTTCTAATAATTAGTGTTCATTTTAATTTCACAATTTTAATTTTGTATGTTACTTGCTATTTTTAAGATTGTCTTGGAGCCACCAAGATCATTGATCAAGCATCCACTAGATTACATCATTTTTGCATGCACTCTCAATAATTCAAGTTCATTTTAATTTCATAATTTCAGTTTTGTATGTTGTTATTTTTAGTTGTTGACACTAAAACATTTTGTAGTCATAAGTGTTTCTTATGGATAAAATCCAATCATAAATCGAGTCATGAATTTTCATTTTTTTTCTATTGAGAGCAATAGGTGTTGACAACTGGGATGATTGCAACTGAAAATTGAGGTCTGACCATCCTTAACACTTGAAGCAATAAAAAGAAAAATCAACAAAAGAGAATGTGTGATTAGGAGAGAAGAGAAAGCAAAAAACAAAAGAAAGGAAGGGTGTGAGAAAGATATGTCTGTGGGTGAAGCATTTGCTTTTTCTAAGCTAGGCATCCTTTCAGGAGGTCCTCCCCTTTTCTTATTTGATATGCTTCTCACAACTAGAAAGGGTTCAGGAACTTGATGTTCCCCTTGTGGTTCACTCTCTTAGGTGATTCTTCTATCTTCTTAGATGTGGGTCCTTCCATTTTGTTCCTTGTTTTCCCCCTTTTTTGGGTGCTTTGGTTTATATTTGATTGGCAGGGTTTCATCATTTGGAACCTAACCAATAGATGGCCAAATCCCATGTCACAGATTTAGGCCCAGTTCTACCATACACTCGGGTAATAGAGTAGGGTCAAAAATGCGGGATCTCCAAGAAGGTTTAGGTTTTGGTCAAGTTTTCCTTACCTAATCCTGAACCAGCTGGGTACCCACACAACACTGGTAAGAACTAAGAACCCTTCTCCATCCTAGGCCTCCTGATCTACCTATGTCTAGGTTCATGAAACCTTTGCCTCATGCTTTATGATGGGTCAAGCATGGATGAGGGCATACCCAAAACATGGGGCCAGATTCAGCTACCAACCCATCCCAGGCCCCTTAGTTTTGCAATGCCCTCATCACCTATTATGGGCCTTTATTACCCTACACCATCAACTTCATGATGGAACATTACATTTGAACTACCAACACAGCTGCGTGCATGTGACTTGAATGTTGCAGACGTGATTTTTAATTGTTAAAAATTGAGAGAATGAAAAACTGCCAATCATCAATAGTATGTAGTACTATGATATCTATACACAGACGAAGGTTGCAGAGAGAGAGAGAGAGAGAGTAGCTTCAGCTCCCTGAAATCCATGTCTTTCTTTCTTTCTTTCTTAGTTAGGCACTTTAGAACTATTGAACTCAATCCCTTCCTCAATGGGGAAAAAAAAAACCGTCCCAGTAAGTCCAAATATTCTAAAGCTTCTGAGGCCGATAAGAATTCAATAATAACAACTTTGTGATACAAACATGTGTACAAGTCCATTTGTCTCAGACAGAAGTTCTGACCTGGAAGTGTGCACAACCCTACTACTGGAGAACATAGGATTCCTGGGCTATCCACAATTTTGGGCTGGCTGCATCCAGACCATACTTCTTACACTCCATGTATGTATCATTTTGGGCATGGGGTCAAATTTTCGTGAACAATTTTTATTTTATTTTTGATGAAAATTCACGTAGCAATAAATGAAAAATATGAGGAAAAAATAATTGGAACCCATTTCCTTTATTTAAATATGAATGAATCATGAGAAATTATTTGTCAAATTCATATCTTTCATTTGGCAGATGATGTGGGTGAGC
>Ga0209611_10002292_pt1 | contig 33549 bp, 31 predicted proteins | sample S1TSphgellanicum_3_FD_187693 | JGI IMG/M metagenome (GOLD analysis project Ga0209611, IMG submission 187693) | Host-associated microbial communities from peat moss isolated from Minnesota, USA - S1T2_Fc - Sphagnum magellanicum MG (SPAdes) (version 2) | ecosystem: Host-associated > Plants > Peat...
GATCAGATATAAGAGGTGGTTAGAAAGCTGGACGCCTGAGAGCCTTTGTGGGTGCAAACAAATTGTACTGTAGCTGTCTTGAGCTAGTATTGCATCTGCTGTTTACAAAGCACCTGAGTCTGTGTATGTGTGCTTTTCTCCGGGAAGGGGGCGGGGGGGAATGTTGGTCCCCAGATATGATGAGGCTTTCTCTGCTCATTCTAGTGAAGACTGAGCTGAATTCCATGGTGAGTTCGATTTAAGAACTTCACATGAAGAAGCAACATGAGTGACTGATCAGAAAGATGAGATTTTCCAGTGCTCTGGAATGCTTGTTATTCCCATCTTGACCTATCTGTACTTTATTACAAGCAATGGGTAGAAGATGATTCCAGATTCCATTCTCACAAAAGAAATTCATTCGAAACTTAGATTGTTAAACCACTCACTTCAGGTTTCCTATCAACTTGACGTCAAATCATGTGAGTGGAAATTGACAATGGAAGTTGCAAGGATCAACTCTAAGCCATGGTGTCCAGGCATATGCCTGGTATCAAGGCTGGTGTCACATGATGCAATACCAGCTTTCTACCCCTACCAGCCTGGTACAGACTAGGGACCTGAGCTAATGTCAGCCTTGTACCAGTTGCAACACCAAGTATATACTTTTGTCATGCCACCAGCAAGCCAAAAATTAGTCGTGTACCCAATAATACCAGGACCAGGCTGGGATGAAAGTTTTAAAGAGGACCCAATATGACGATCAACGGGTGTATGAAAATTCTGAAATGTACTCAATACCAGGTTCAAGCTGGTATGTGCAAACGTAGATACCAGACGAACACTAGTCTAAAGTCTAAATAGGAAATATTGCCTCTGCTTTTGAGAAAGTTTGCAACCACATCATGTCCATCTGGGTTTTTTTTCCCCAATTTTGTGAGGTAGGCAGGCTTGTGATCATTTACTAGAGTGCCTAGCCAAATTTGGCTACAGATTATAAGTTAGAACCCTAAGTCAAAAAAATTAGGAGTCCCATCATGTGCTGCTGAGGACATGCTAGAAGCAAATGTCTACATATGACAACTTGAGAACTTTCAAGCTTGAAAGATGGGCACTTTGATCAAAATTTTCCCAAGGAATCCATTGAGGCCTTCACAGCCCCTTTTCTTTTGGTCACCAAGTGGTGAAATTTTGCTACCAAAAAAAACACTAATGCTGACCTGGTTTGGATATGAGAACTTCTGAAGACAACAATCTCCATAGTCGAAGATTTTTGTCATTGTCTGGAATTTGGGCCTCATTTTTCTTGCATTCCACTCTGTTTCCAAATGACCACACTGCATTCAAGAATGTCTTTTTCCCAATTGAAATCAATTGATCTAGGCTAGTCGAAACTAGAACTACTCTTGGCAGATCATGTGAAGGAAATGTCATGTTGTGCAATTTGATAAACTCCCCCACTACCACAGCTCCATTCAAGGACGAGAACCCAACTTATCTGCCCAGATGAATGCAGGAGGACAATCATTGGAATTTGCATTGCATGTTAAACAACAACACTAATCATCAGCAAACAGTTGATTGCAGATGCAGCATCAACAAACAAGAAACACAAAATTCTTGTTTTCTTGACATTTCAAATCAGATTTGTTTTTTGGGGAGGCAAATCTTTGCAGTTTTTCAACCCAAAAACATGATTTTGACACATACTAATGAATTTTGTGGGGAAAAAAAAATGCCAGATTTCTACAACACATTCCAGCAGGTAACCAAAATATTAAAAAATTCTTAAATTTATTACTTTCATATTTAGTCTATAGCCAAATTTGGCTAAATCTTTTTGTGGATGATCATCAGTTTGACTACATCATAATTTGTTTAGAAAAAAAAACCCCATTTTAAATGGATTTGCATTGTCATGTACTATCATATTGTAACTTAACCAGGCAGCTAAACTAACCCTTGATGACAATTGTATAATGAAAGATTGCATAGTACCCATCAGGATTTCATAACATGCCTAGGTCCATATTGTATTGGCCCTTGCTAACCCTTTCATAAGGTCGGAATAGGGTGTCACCCAAAAGAGATTTATGCATTGGAATTTGTTTTGTTTTTATCTAGTGTAAATTTGACTAATTTTGCCATTTTTTGAGAAAAAAATTGTCAAAATTTATATGTCATATGATTGAGAAAAAAACCCTAGATTGTTGGGTTTATAGTATGTACTTATACTTAAGTGAATTTGGGTGTATCTTTTGATGCTTTCCCAATTTGAGGTACATATCATGACTCATGAGGTCACATGAAGGGTCGAGATAACCTTCATGTGGCGTAGTGAATCACTTAACTCTTTCAAATTTCTGGTACCCTCCATTTGATCTATTGATTTCATGAGGGGGTACCAATACCATGGTACCTTGGGTGGTTTTGGCACAAATTATATATATATATATATTTAGGAAATTATCAAATTTTCAAAAATGGTTTTTCCCAAAGATTTTTTATTTTTGGGTGAAAGGAAGTGAAGAATCTTTTGAAATATTCTTGAATATTTCATTTTTAAAAATCAATAATCAAAAGTAATTAAATATTTTTTCTTATGTATTTAGGATTTTTGAATGAATTTTTTTACTTGGCTTTACCTATGTTGGGTATTGCCCCAATATTGCATTATTTGTGTGATTGTTAGTGGTGAATAAATACATATTTTCAAAATGTGCATGTTTATTGACGCATTTGAAAAATGATCACATCATACCCAAATACATGCAATATATGATGGACCTCTTTCTTATATTATGAGTAGTGCATTTCTATTTTTTCTTTTTCTTTTGTAATTTAGTTGAAGCGGTGGTGATCATCCGCAATACGACTCAACCAAATCTGGTTTAAAACAAAAAGAAATGAAAGTAAAAATAATCAAGCATAGTTTTTTTGTTGTCCATTATCATGTTTGAATTCAATACAAAAATTGGGAATTTTTTTTAAAAAAATTCTGAACTTCAATTCAGTGACTAGGAAACCTAAAATGTATATTTTCAACATTTAAAAAAAAAAAAATCACCACAATGACAAATTTTAGATTGAATATGAAACTCTTATTTATAAGTTACAAATATACATCATATACATTGTACCAAATATGGATAGAGGGTTAAATGTTGGATATTACACGGATTGTTATTTGTAAGTTAGTTGATTTGAATTGTATGAAGTTGTTTATTGGTCTTTTGTTCAAATAAGAATATGTCAAGAGTATTAGGGCACCTAGTTTGTTAGGTTATTCATTAAACTAAAGATAAAACTAGTTTGTTTGTTTCAACAATTAGCTAGTGTGAAAGGTTCAATTATATTTTAATCCATTTTAGAAGATGTACAAAATTTCATCATTTTTTGAACTTTAAATGATTGAATGTTAACCTTCATATTTTGTTTTCAATTGTTTGAGGCATGTGATCTTTGTGTGACATGTGAATATTAATATATTTAAAAAGATATCATGTTCTAAGTGTGAATGTCGTTTGAGAAAAAAACAAGTGTTTGTGTATTACTATGCAACAAGTGCCATTCTTGTCTTTGAATAAAAGGTTCAACAAGATTTGGAATTGAAGTTGGTTGTTTAGAAACAATATGTCGCTCATTGGAGGATTGAACAACATTATGATTTTTTTCCTTTTTTTTTGGTGTTGGGAATTGAATTTTCATTCATTAGATGTTTATTCCATTTGATTTGAGAATAAAACACCTAATTATATCACCTTATGGGTAGATGAAGAGGATGAATAAACAAGGTTTTCCCTAAGAAAGAACATTCTTTTTGAAATTAGAAAACTATATGGAAAAAAAAAAAAGGTTTTATATTGGGTAAAAATTACAAATCAATTGGTTTTACAAGAGTATCATGTTTATTTTTAAGATGAAGATATAGTGAATACACGATATGCTGAGGTATTAAAAAAATTAAATAAAATATGACATATATGTACAAAAGATTTAAATATTATTTGTTTGTAGGTTCATTTTTTTTTGTGATTCAAAATTTAAAGAGGTTTGTAGTTTTAAAGATTTTGAGTTTCATTTTTATTTTGAGACAAGGGGAGAAAGTAACATCATGAAGGAGCTCAAGAAGTTTCTTGTATGAATTAATGAATTTTTCTTAAGATTCTTCCTTGGTTTCTTGACATCAAGTTGTTTTCATGTTTGCTTTTATGTTCAATGGTCGTTTGTATGATATATATGAACATGTGGATAGATTGTGATTTAATTATCATTATTTACAACTTCAACTAAAATTTTAAAATCAAACAAATATACAATATCAAAATTCAATAAATAAAATTTAAATAAAATTTAGGGTGATTTAGACATGTGAATATTTAAAAATTAAACATAAGATGGAAAAAAAAAATGTTTCATCATATAGTACCCTCAAACAAAATCCCCTTATGCATGTAGTGCAAATTTCAACATAATGTTCAGCCTTGGATGTTTTCCTTGAGATTAAATAATAATTGGAAATATTGAACATTTATGAAATGGTTAAACATTTTGAAAAGAAATATTCACAAATCTAATTCATATCAATTTTCAATGTTTCAACTTAAAAAATTCACTATGAGTTCATAGCTTTCTATTCTTTACACAATATGCACCATGCAACTTGTCATGTTGGTAGGATCATGATGGTGACATGTTTGTGTATTATTGTTTGATGTATACTATCAACCCAATTTTAATTATATTTGAAAAAATGTTTCACTATTAACAAGCAAAATGTGATGCATTGTTAGATTTTCAATATATGTTGAACCATATTTTGTTATAAGTTTTTAATGAGAAGTTACAAAATGAAAACTAGTTTTGCAAGAATTTTTAATTTGCCCATTAACATTTTAATAGCAGAAGGTGTGATTGCAAATCATTCCAAAATTTTGAAAGTTTTTATTATTATTGTGGCAACGAAATTATTTTTGGTAGACTACTTATTTTGTGCTAGGGAAACCAAAGCCATTCAATTAATAGATTCCCACATTCAAAATAAAGTAATTATGTAGGTGTAATACCTTTGTGAACAAAATAATATCCATGTGTTGGTTTCGAGTTTTAAAGTCATCATCAAAACTAGTGGGTAACCCATGGCTACGCCACTCCAACCACCCCCAACGCTTTGTGCTTTCATGTTTGGATTTGTAGCCAGGTTTGGCTAAATCTTCCTTCAGCTAATTGCCCATTTTTTCCACATCTTCCTACATATGATGGCCATTTTGGCTACAAACAAAAACAATTCGCAAAAAAAAAAACCCACCAGTGCTATTATTACCATATGGTTGAAGAATGGGGTACCTTTAAAATAAATACACTTATTATTACATTTTCTTTCAAGGAGAGGTTTACAAAATTTAAAATAATAATATTTTTGGGTGCACAAATAGACAAATCCATTTCAGAAATGGAGAAATCCATAGTTTTGACTCTTACCCAAAATTGGATCTGGACTTCAAACCCCAATCGTTGGATTCGAAGAACCTGGATTGAGACCTGGTTTGGGAACCTCAAGCTGCACGTGGATCGAGACCTGGACCTGGAGCTGGACTTCAAACCCCAATATTTGGCTTCGAAGAACCTGGATTGAGACCTGGTTTGGGAACTTCAAGCTGCAACCGTGGATCTGGACTTCAAACCCTAAATCTAGGGTTTGAAGAAGAAGAAGAAGAAGAAAGTGGTTGGGACATGGTTAGGGAACCTGAAGCTACACACACCAGCGACATCTGCAAATGTGACCCCTGTGTTTGGCTCCATCTGAAACTTCGCCTTGGATTTGCCAAAAGCCAGAGGGTTTCCAGGACCGATCGATGGTGTGTCTCTCCGCCACCTGCGGGTTCTGCCATAGAAAAGGCCGGTTCTGCCATAGAATTGTCGTGTCACAGACAGACAAGCGAATTAATATATAAGATTTGATCATTTATAATTTTGTCCATTAAATATAGGGACTTCTTTATTCATGAATGATGTACATCATATTGAATCCATGAGGATATATACATGACCAATTGACATTGTGTATGGAAATTATATCAACACAATAGCAGGTGCACAATGATAATTATAGATATATACTTCACCTTTGAACCATATCTTCACTTGCATCCTTGAGGTGAACAAAATTTGCCATTATTTTCTAACAATTCTCCAATAATTGTGTTGAGATGGATTCAAGTTATACTTCTTACAGCCCATTGCCATTATGTCTTGACTACATTGAAATCAATATTTTAAAATATCTATTTCAGACTCCAGAGGTAGACCAAATTAGTTTAGTTCATCCAATTTATGAACTGGGTTGGTTTGTCCAAACTTTGATGTGAAGCTTTTGGCATTGAATAAACTCAAAATTGGTACAACTACATAAACAACTATGGAACATAATGTAACCATGATTCAGGTTATTGCTTACATTAGTTTTACAAAATGAATAAAAATTTATCATTTTCATTCATATTCTTGATTTTTTGGTCGATTTTCAACAATCAACTTCTAGAAAAAACTAGGACCAAAGTTATCTTTTAAAACTTTTGTTACAAATGATTAACTCGACAAGAATAGTGGGGTTATGTATTTGAAACCTAGTTTTTTCTGTTTCATAGTCTTCTTAGCTCCAAATCAAAGGTGGTCTTTCCAAACTACCATTTTCAAATAGTATCATAATGGAATGCAAGATGTGACCACATGATTATACAATGTGTGATTATTAACCCTTGAACCCAACAATTATAAAGAGTTGAATAGCAATCATAATTTCTAAACATAATTATTTCAATTATGTTCTCTTTATCAATTTTCAAGGTCTCATGTTACAACAAGAAAAAGAACCTCAACTATGCACTATCAAGAATGCCTCAAAAATCATGACTTCTTTTTAAGTGATGGGCTTCTTTTCCCAAATATGTATGGGAAGAACTTGGTGCAAGTGTGGCCACAATGCATGCTCAGACTTCTTGAATAGAATAGTGGGATGAGTCCGGACATAGTTTACAAGAGTGGAACACATTTTTCCCTTTGTGTACATAACATCACAAAAGTATTTATATAGCAAGGATGGGACATCATGAAAAACAAGCTTGAGATGAATTTTTAAAATTTATCACTAGATGAATAATAAGTTGATAAATATTGCAGCTCCGAGATAGATTTCTACACCTAATAATTCAGGCTTGGAGTAGCTTTCTCTGAACCCAATCCATGACTAGGCCTAAATCTGAACATTGACATCTGGTAGTGCGAAACCAAAAACTTTAGAACTCCTTTAAAAGGAGTTCAGAGAAGGGAACTTTGAACTTGGATCTCAACAATGCCTTGGGGGAAAAAATATATATCATGTAGTCATATATCTCATTTACTTGTGTATTATCTGATGTAGCTATGTTTCATAACTCCTCACCCTAGGCATATCAACTTGGCCTTTTTTGCACACCAACAATATCATGGTCAAGCACCATGTAAAAGACCCAACCTAGTATATGGGCATGCTGACCATTGGTAGGGAAATCCAAACTAACCCAAGTTTGGTAGGAATCAAACCCAAGTTAAAAGGGAACAAGCTTTAACCACTCAATATAGATAAATTAGGATGGGCATTTCTATAGCGAATTGACAACACAAGATGCACAAAAATATAAAAAGGGTTACATCCCCAAGTTCCAACTTGGACTTTTTTCCAAGTTGTGGACACCTCGGAGACAAGTACAGGGTTTTGTTCTTACATTATGCATGTATTTTGTGAAGGGTTGAAGGGCAGGCAATTGTTTTGCTTTTAATCACTTCATGAGTGAACATTTTGGATTGATTCTAAGTGTTTTTTCAAAGCTCTTCATCTTTTCTTTCTATAAAATTTAAGTCTTTGAACTTTATTGAATCCCTTAATGTTTTAGTGAATAATTATGAATGGTAGGAATTTTTTCCTTGATATGGTCACACCACTCATTTTTGTTTGTTCAAAATAAATTACAAGTTGGAAGATTTTGATTGGTGTCCAGCATCAGTCAAAATGAAAACATAACATGCTTATTTGTTGTTACTGTCTTTGCACTTGTTTAAAATTTTCTCAAAATTAGTGACCCATATCTCGTGGTTCTCTTCTATGTAAATTTTCCTACCTTTCAGTATTTCTCCATCCAACAAAATTCAATAAGTGTTGTTTCCTATTTTTACTTATTTTCATTCACAATACTGGTTTTGGGTATTAAATAATCCATAGGTCTGATTAAGTTGCTGTAACAATGTTTCAATCATAGTTTAGTCAAATTCGAGATTTTGGATTTTGTTTCTTTAGCATGAACATGAGAATATTTTCAGTAGGTTTTCATAATTTTGAATACAATTAGTAAAATGACCAAAGCTATGTATGTTAGTATAGTTTTCAAAGGTCAAAAATCTCATGTTCCAAGGGCTTAATAATTAGGGGTGGTGGACATGGAGGAGGACTAGAGTTTGATTGACATCTTCCAAAAGAAAGAACAATGGGTAGTTATGGATTCAGCACTAAGGTGTTGAATAACTCATTTATCCATTAAGACGCATTTTCAACATATAATACCTTTTTTTTCAAATTTTCCACCTTATTATGTGCATCTTTTTAGCAACTCTCTTTATAAGAACTCTCAAGGACGAGCTATGTACTCTCTCTTTAGAGCAGCATCATTGGCTATACTAACTACTTCCATTCAAAGCTCGGGATTTGCAGATCAAAAGGCATTGAGGCAAGTTTTGCTTTTAGGTTTCCACAACTTTCAATGGTGGGAGCTTGAAATTTTTAAGTTTCAACATTTCAAACAATAAATTTCTCCAAAAATGGGCAATTTCAAGTTCGTGTACTACATACAGTGGCTAGTCTATGCCAAACTCATGCTGACTGACAGGATTATACACAAAACCATGGTTTGGAAATTGTGAAACAATTCTTCTGGGTAAGTCAAAAGATGGGATGCCAGTTGCTCCAATGCAAATATCAGCAGAAAGATGTCCCTAAGTGCACAAGGTACTGATATGAACCTTCATCTCTTTGTGTAAAACAAAATTTTGACCCATTTTCTTTTTCATGCAGGACTTTAAATTAAATGAAGTCATGCTAAATGAATGCTTTGTGAGTTGTGTAATCCTTATAGCAAGAAGCAAATTAATGGAAAATCTTTCAAAAATCAGCTGGTTTTGCAATTGTGCTTTGAATTATACCTATTGGGTTGAAATAATTTCAGCAGGATGGTGCAAAGTTTTGAGGCTGCAGCAGCACCATCATACAAAGAAACTAAAGCCATGAAGAAGCAATCCAACTGTTGAAGATAATGAGTACTATATATTGAGACACTGATCACTGAGACCCACAATGACAAAGAGCACTATATATTGTAGCAATAAGGAAGAGTGTGAGACCAATGCACCATGTCCTGACTTGCTGGGTCAAGAAACAGAAAAGCTGAGTTGTTTCTCCCTCATTGAATTTGCTGCTATTTTCAAGACCAAAATTCTAAAGACCTCAATACCACCACCCATTTGTCTTGAGGGTGATGTTTTAGAGAGCACTTTTGTTGTCGTATCTACAAGCTGCTGGGATATCCTAGCATCTGTAAATAGCCTCCATGTGCACAAGAAAGGGCAGGCGAAACTCATATAAATTATACACAATGACAGAAGAAACTTTTGATGATTTTAGACAGACTAATTGTCAGAGTGAAGTGCACATATTGACCTGCGTCAAAGTTGAAAATGTGTTCCCCAGGGTCTGATCCTTTTACTACAGCCCAAATTCCTCACAGGCACCTCATCACTGGACACAAATGGAATGTACCCCACACACTCTGTAATACAAGATTCACACAATGAGCATGTGGGATTTTGCACACTGGACATGTGGATCGTGAACAATTGTCAGGTCTAGTAGACCCCAGAAACCTCTCCATAGGGGTTCACTAAAAAGAGCCAGAAAAAGGCCATAGGAAAACTATTATGTTCCTTTCAATCCAGGAAACACAATCCATGGAGTTGGGTACACAAAAAAGGTGATGAAATCAATTGTGCAACACCGCAAAAGTTTGTTGCTCAATCATTGTTGCTCTATCTTGTGAAAGTGAGCAAGATGAGAGCACTTCTGAAATCACCCATGTGTGACCAAAGAATGGAGCAATGAAGCATGAAGCCAAGGAATTGAGGAGGGGATGAGGGGACTCTGTTCCAGTCTCCAAACCCCAGTGCTGGACTTCAATTCCCTGAACAAGAAAAGGTATGGAATCTTACAGTGGAACACAACCCATTCTTTTTGTCCTACTAGTCTTAGCCACCACCATCATCATTATTATGGTGTGGAACCTCTCTTGTCAAGTCCACAAGAACACATCAATGGTGCCAAGTCTCACAAATGGATCATACAACCCATTGCCTTTCTCAATTATGCTTACATGTCAAAGGATGAAGCCCCTGGGGCAGTAGTAGTTGCTGCTGCAGATAGCAGCAATTTGGGTCCTTACCTCATCAAGCTTGCTAAGCCTCATGCTTCTGGAGAGAACCCAGTCAAAGGACTTGATTACTTGTAAAATTGTTGCAAAATGTGATGGTGTGTTGTTGGACATCCTTCAATCTTCTCGACTGTGAATTCATTCTTTTTGCTCTCAAGATTATTCTGTCGCACTTTTGAGACCGCATCATCATATGTGAAGTTTAATGACTTTGACATGCTCATAACTTCCAAAGTCCATAGCACAGTCTACTGTATTGCAAAATTACAGAAAAACCAATTGACACTTATAGACCTAAAGTTTCCAATTACAAGTAGAAATGCACAACTCATTACTCATCTAATTCTTGTACTGCAACATTGTTTTTATTTTGGAAACATGATGATGGGAGCTATTTTTGTAGGCAATGGAGTTTGTAGATGCAAGGGAAATGTGTGGGCATGCTAAATAATGACCCATACAGAACAAGACTGTGATTTGGGATCATTGGAAGAAGCTCTAAAGATCACAAGCTCCTTGCTACCATCCATAGCACTGAAGGAGACCATGGCCAGGCTTTGGACTGTTTGGTGTATGCTAATTCCATCTTTGTGTAGCATGCTCAGGAGGTACAAAACTTGTACATGTCCACAGTCTAGCCCACTTTTAAAAGTATTGCATGTCCAATGGTTTTCCTTCTTTGGGATGCAGATTCTATCACATATAATAAATCCATAGTACCTATTGGCAGCATTTTCAAAGCTTTGGATGAATTGAGATTCAGAACAATCAGGACATGATCGATTCCAAACAAGTTGTGGAATGCTGTATTTTGAAAGGAACTTCCATTTCTCCATTCACTGTGGTAAATTTTGGCAATGTGTTTGAACAAATTGTTTGTGTAGATTGATGTGGCAACAACAAATGCAAGCATTGGAGATCTTGCCTTCTTGCACTTGGTTGTGATGCTGAAGCAGTTTTGTGTTATGAAAAAGTTCTTACAGACTTCAAGAATTTGAAAGGAGATAACCTCAGAATTGTAACATTGGCATATGTGAATTTAGCAGTCCACCTAGGAACCAACAAGCCTCATGAGGGGAAATCCTTCTGTGAAGTCACACTCCATATCTATGGAAAGCAAGGAGCTGGGTATGCCACCCCCTGGAGACATCACTCATGGGTTGGCTGACATTGCATCCATTCTAGATGAATTGAATGAGAAAGAGATCACCCTTTTCCTCCTCCAACATGCTTTCAACATTCTTGGCAAATCACCAAATGACATGTTGGTAAAAGGATTAATATTTTCTTTTATACAAAATGAAATATCCATGCTCTCGGAAATGCAGATTGGCATCTTTCAATATTGCAATTTGATGTGGTGGCTGATTTTGTAGGATCATGAATTACATTGTCTAGAATTGGAGCTCAAATAGGAATCTTCCATTACATGTTGGAAGACTTTGACCTTGGATTGGATGCCCTGAGAAGTGTGGTAAAGAAACTCAAGGATGGACCAATGAGAATGATGGTTTTATTCAACTTGATTTTGAATTAGATAGGTCTAACCTTAGTGGAGCTATGTGGCATCAAGTAAGCAGCCAATGTATTTGAGGAGGCCAAGGATGTTTTTGAACAATCATCTAGACCTAACCATCTAAATACATTCTCCTTATCTCTTTACATGTCTATTTTTGTTTTGAAATAACCCAAGTTTTATCCTCATTTCACATTGGATATGGTTATCACCAAACACAAATGCCATCATCTTGTTGGAATGGGTGTTGGAGGTGAAGGAGGAGAAACTAGCAACACACCAAATATCCAAGATGATCATCAAATACGCTTGTATGAACTTCTCAACCAACAAGATTGTACCACTACACACAAAAAGTCCTACAAGTTGGTGGAATTGCTTGTGAATGCTAAGAAAGCCTTCCAAACCTCCAAGTGACACTTTTTGTGCTACATTCCCTACCACATCAACCTTTGCTTGAAAAGTAATTTGACACAATGTGTTTTTCACATCAAGATATGGGAAATAATGCAACTTCCAACTTGCATAGGAAAAACCCAATGTACAAATCCAAGGACCAAAACTCACACCAAACCTAGTGGAGGTGGATCTAATTTTGAAATCATAAGTGGAGTACATGTATACTTTGATGAAATATCTAAGCATTGCATTAGTTGTGTAAAATTTGTGGAAGATTTTGGAACTTGAGCATGTGGGAATTTGTAGTGGTTGTTATGGATTTGATGTATAATTTTAGAACAATGTAAATTTTCGTTTTCATTTCAATTTATGCATAGACTAATCACCAAATCTTGAAGTCATTGGATTAGGCCCCTTCTAAAGGACTCTTTCATTCTTTGCCTTTGCTAACCAATTCCACGTCTCACATTGTTGGGGTCACAATCTTTTATGGACTTCTGAGACATGGAATGAATCAATGATTAGTGTACAACCCAATATAATACATTATCATTTATTGATCATTCTAAGCAAGGATTCTTCAATTTGATCCTCATAGTTCTTATTAAATCGCTCTTTATTGAAATATTGAATTTCTTTGACATAACATAACTTTCCCCCAATGTATAATGCTATGAAGACAATTGCATTCACAATTTCCATTCCAAGATATCTAATAACATCCCACAATAAATGTTTGCATGAGAAAACTTATTTGCAATACATTTCTAAATCTAAAAGCTATTCCATCTTTTCCATCTCCCACCTTTGTTTCCTAAGATGGATATTCAATAGGTCTATTATATTTAGACCTTTAAAAGTATGTGGGTATTCTTCTTAAAGTCAAGTGTGTAACATGTTCTTTATTAAGGAAGAGGTTTTCATTCTAATAAAGTTTGGTTAGTGCTATTCATTTATTTTTTCATGCTTTATCCACCCATTTAGAAAACACATGGACCTTCATCCTTGGATGTCTTCATCCTAAGGAATTCTACCCATTACTTTTTTAAAGAACTTTTAAGAGTCATGTTGAAGTTTGGGGCATAGAATTGAAGCCATATGTTGAATGTTTTATTTTTAAAATTATAACTATGACAAATAATGTTAATTTAATAAGTTCCAACCAAAAAAAATGTAAATTGAGTAAAATGGAATTTTTTTTTGGTTTTGATGTATGACTTTTTATTTACAAAGAACTTTGTAACTATCATTGTAATTAGGACATGTAACAGTAAAAAATTTATCAATTATCAACCATTGGTATGTATGTAAATGATTTAATATTTCATTTTCATAATATTTTGACAGTTAAGTAACAATCTAAAGCTCTTTTGGTTGTTGTGTGCAACAAAAATTATATTTATGGCATCTTAAATGGTACTCTTTAACGTCAAGACACCTCATTATAAGAATTTTTTTTGCAATAATAAGTGCAACTTTCTCTTTCAAATGAAAGACTAGCACACACCGAACATGAACCCAAGACCTTATGAACATTGACAAAGTAACCTAATTCAATGATCATACACAACCCACTACCATCTATTGACATTTATCCAAATGCATTCTAGTGAGACATCATTCCATGGGACTCTTGAATATGATTTGCACCCAAATTTGAGATTTTTTAATAATGGACCCACTCCTTTGTGGCATTTGAAATTTTATAAGCACAATGTAATCCATTAAATTACACCATCGAACATGAATAGAACATCAATATGTAAGTTCTAGTTTGAAACATTAGTGGGTTTTGTTATTTTTTTGAAGTATTTTACGATCTTGCACATGAAATATATTACTTGGTGTCAACTACTTATTTATGTGGTCCATTTACCCTTTTATTTAATAGTTCTTGGGTTCTTGTCCTTACCATCCATCTCAGTACCACATACCTGATGGTTAGGGCTTAAGCATCAAAGTTCATGTACACTTGGCAATTTACCCACAACCACACATTGTTCAAACCATCCTTGATGACTAACATCATCCTACACAAAATGACAATATCCTTCCAGCACCAACTTTTTACCAAACCAAAGGCTACAAATACTCTCATTCCAACATCTTGTCGATCCATGCTCTTCCATCTTACCCTTCCTCAGCAAACCAGCACCCCCTTTAAATATGCCATCATACATCCTAATTCCAAAATTATTCATTGCATTAATATTTTGTTGCACACATAGTTATGAGGCAAAATCATGTCTATATATCATTGCTTGATAATCTTACAAGGAATAATGTGAGCTAAACTATTTTTTCTAAAATTGGTGAACCACTTTCCTTACTTTCTTTCCCTTTATATACACGCAATAGTGGTTACAACCAACCCTTCAGTTATAAATGTTTAGTCATTATACTAACTACCTTCTACCATGTAGTTGATTTCTTGGTTTAACTTGTTTATCAAAATCCCTAAACATGTCAGTTTCCTATTATTAACTAACTTACTATGTTATATAATTCAATTTGCACATGTTGATTAATTAACTAATATTTTGGGGCTTGGCTTGTCTTACCAGCTTGCTCTATGTTTTTCCAATTCATCCTTTTACTACTTTTGTTTTGGTTGAAGGTAAACCTTTCACTTGACCCCCAAATTTTGGCCTTTCATTTCTCTTATTTAAAATTAAATTGTTTCCTCTTATTCAAATTAAGTTAATGGAACAAAATAAGTTATTTAGTAGAATTTAGTAAAACAAATATAATCAACAATGATCCAAGATTTACAAGTAGTATAATATTATTTGTTAGGTCAATATTTTAAGTAGGTACATTTTTTGTAAACTTATTAATATTTATGAAATCATGAAATGCCAAGGTTCATATGTAAATTTTTTTTCAATTTTGTGATGTTCCTCAAATGGCAATTGTTTATAAATATATTTAATCAAAATTAAAATATTCAAAATATGATGATAATTTTTTTTGAATACCCTTTGATATTGGAGGTAATTGAGGAAACTTTTGGTGAATGTTTAGGAAAATTTTGAAAAAAAAATGGAAGGGAATTTCAAGACAAAAAAAAATCAAAAATACTTTTACAAAATGGAAAAAAATTCCATAATAAAAATTATTGATTCATGATTGAAATTTCAATCAAGGAAAAAAATGAAATGTTATTTATTGTGATACATTCATAAAACATAAAAATGTTATTATTTTTGTTGACAAAATTGGAAAGTTTAAATTTATTGTGTTTGGCATAAAATTGTTCAGGAAATTCAAATTTTAAAATACATTTTTTTTGTCAAGATTTATTCAAATGCTACAAATGAAAACATGGTTTTGAACCCTATTCAATAATGTATTCATTTATTATAACTTAGAAAATTTAAATTTAAAGGGTAAAAATAATAATTTGAAATTGCATGTCATGAATCAATTTACAAATATCTTTTTGTTTAAATTGACATAGAATCTTTGTAAATTCAATGTTAATAAAAAAATGCATTCATTATTTTTTTTACAATTTTATTTTCATTAGATAAAATATGTCCAATTTTTGTTAAATTTCAAGTTTTTATTTTCCCCAATATAATTAAGTAAAAAAAATTATTTATTTTTGCAATGTTGCTAAAATGGTAATCAACCATAAAAAGATTACCACATTTGGTTATCGACAAGTAATGTAGTTGGAAACTTGTTTAAATCTTCCAATATTATGGTTACATATACTATATTTTATTATAAAACTTTGACAATTTATATTTTACATTTGACAAAAAAATTTATTTTTAAAAATTATTTTTTAATATTGTTGGCCCCTTAAATTGGTAGAAATTGCCCATCGAAAAAAACATTAATTAAATAGTCAATATAACCATTTCATTATCAAGACTATATTTGTTTAGTAAGATGAATCATCCACTAATACAAATGATATTTAATTACAAAATTTTGAAAAAAAATCTCAACATATATATATATATATAATGATGTAAGAATACATTTTAAATTTTTTTTAAAAGTAAAAGAAATTTAATATGGTGAAATTTTGGATTTAAATAGTTGGATTATCCTCCCCCACATAACTAACATGTTTTTTTTGTTTTGAATTCTCCTAACTTGGAAATTCTTGTTCAGGAACAAATGGAAAAAATAGTGCAAATTCAAAAAAAAATGTGAACAACCAAAAATTTACCAAAAACTTAAGATCACAAATTTCAGAGAAAAAAGGTTGCTCTTAATGAGTAAAAGTTTTTAAATAATTTTAATAATTCCAACATTAAACATATATAAAAATTCAACATCAAACTTACTTGAAAAATTTTAAGTTTAATCTTTCAAATCATTATAAACTTTATCCAATTTTCTTGAAAATTTAAAATAGATACTGATGATGTAACCAATTTTTTTTATTGTGGTGAATTTCCACCATTTTACGAACATAAGAAAGACCATCACCATCAAGAAAAAAAGATAATTTTTTTTAATTAATTTTTTAAATGATATAATTTTATAGTGGATTCTAAGACTTGTATCTAAAATATTAAAATATTTTAACAAAATTTTACCTCCATATATGGCTTATAGCCCAAAAAAAGTTCTTGTGGATGATCTTGAAAAAGACTTTAAATGTTTTTTAAAAATTAAAAATAATGATGTCATTATTATTATCACCATTTATAATTCATTCATTCATTTATTTATTTAAATGAAGCTTTTAAATTCATCTCTAAATATTTCAACATAAACCTATAACAAAACAAACTTCAAAAAATTAATGAACCATGTTTTAAATTAAAAATAGGTGTGACATCATGAACATTCATAATAATAAACTTGTCCATGATGTTTAAAATAAACTATGGGAAAAACATGCATTCTAATTTACATAAATGTACAATATTCAAAATGAATGATTCAACTCATGTGTAAATGTTAATAGTTTAAAATATGTGAAAAAATTCAATAACCCATGCAAATATAAATGTGGGACACTAAGTTATTATGTGTGTTTCAATATATATTAATAAGTGCAATATGGAACATTTCAATAATGGTTTCAATAAGTTCAATGTGAATGATTCGACTCATGTGGAGTTGTTGATCGTTCAAGAAATGTGAAAAAAATCATTAAACCATTCAAATATGATTGCAAATTATTGAATTTCATGTGTTTTGGTATAATGAAATAAGTGCAAGATGCAATTTATGAATAATGATTTTAACATATTAAAAGTGAATGGTTCAACTTTGATAATTGAAGAGATGTGAAAAAAAATTAATTCATTCAAATATAAAAGTGAGGTTTTAAATTGTTACATGTGTCTTAATAAATTATGGTAAGTGTAAAATGAAACTCCTAAATAATGGTTTCAACATGTTAAAAATTGATGGTTCAATTCATGTACCATGTTGATAGTTGAAGAAATGTCATAAAAATCACACACCCATTATAATGCATTAACGTGTAAATAAAATTAAAGGTTACATCAATTTCCACATCAACAATTTGAAATTATTAACGAGTAAATAAGGTCCAAATTATATTCATAAGTGAACAACATATTAAATGTAATAACTATGAACAATATTGACCATTAATTAGTGTAATAAGCCACTTGCAAACTTAAAATGGCCAAATGTAATTGAAATGTAATTAAATTGAATAATAGTCACAACGTATGGGTTGGAAAAAAACAAAATTTCTTCTTATGTTAATTTAGGGAAGCTTTTATGGAGGTTTCCATATGTCCATTGACCAAGGAACCTCTTAAAACTTTCACAATTGTAAGTGAATTAATTAAGAATGAATTAAAAGTGAATTATGAATGAATGATGAGTGAATTATGGTTAATTATGAAGGAATTATGAATTGATTAAAAGTGAAATAATAGTGAACTAAAATAATTATAAGTTAATTATAAGTCATTTAGAAATTAGGAATGAACTAAAAGTTAATTATAAATGGATTATTAGTTAATTACGAATGGACTATGAATTCATGGATGAAATTCCATGTGAATGAATTCCATTCACCATGTGATCATATCTAATGTTGGCAATCATGACATTAATATAGCAATCTCCCACCACTTCAATATCAAATCCTAATCTCCTTCATCTAGCATGTTAGAACATCATTTCTTTTGCAATCCACTTGAAAAGTCATCTCCATTAGAGTCCACATGCATGCACCTAATCATCATTTTCTTGAGATAATCATTATCTAAAGGGTTTGAAGTTACTTACAATCTACCTTTGACTTGAATTTGATACTACAACAACCAACAACACATTTTTATACACAAAATCTTTGTTAATACAATTTGGCACAAGGGCATTATAAAGATCTTTCATGTCATTTATCATCTTTTTCCCAATCCTAGCCTATCTACATGAATACATGGCATATTCAAGTAAAGGGGTTGAATAGTCTTTTCATTATGACCTTTTTTCATCTTCATTCATATCATGTGAGGCTTTCCTTATATTTTATACAAGTTATACCACATTGATTGTTGTTGCTTTTGAAATGTGATGGTCCTAAAAAACAACAAAGAAACTACAAAAGTACTACTAAAGTTTGAAGTTGCCCACTTTGTACCAAAAAAGCCTATGTATGAACAAGGCCTAATTCTATTGCCCCATTTAGCCACTTTGGGATGGGGGGTACGTCCTAGTGGAGAAGTTATAGATATTTTTCCATATTTCGTATCTAGAGTACTTCAGTTATTTTCTTTTGCAGTCCTAGGTTTCGAAGGTAAAAATCACACAAAGCAACACCCTAAAAACACTTAATTCCATGAAAAGACCTTAAATCAAACCCCACTTCAATCTCTATAGTTATTCAATTTGTTTACGAATTCATCATTATAATTCTAAAATTATTTAAGATCATTTTTTAAAACAACACAATATGGGAAATGGTCTTGGATCCTTGTTTATCATATTATAACCACACTTTAATATCTCAATGTGACCTTGGTATAAGGATTCTTATTTGCTTTCATTAAAAGCTCTCTTTAGAAATTATTAAAATCATCAATAGACTAAATTAAAAAGCCTTCTTTTTGAAGATTTGAAAGATTAAATCAACTATTCATAAAGGAAACTACTCGCAACAAATTCATAAAGCCCCTTTCAACAAATGTTTACAAATTCATAACTAATTGATAAAATGTTTCAAAAATCAAATTCAACTTGGGTGGAGTTTCAAATCATCTTGTTTTTTTTTTTAAATGAATGTAATTCAAAATTGAAATTTAATTTTCAGGTTATTCTTGTTCTAATGGTTATAGATGTTTTTATGTTACCTCATTCAAGAATTCATTTGAACACCTGATTTAAGATCTCACTTAATATACTATGATGTGGCCACCTGTGAAGGCAATATTTTTACCCACCCCAACAATTTGCTTCCACAAATACAAAATTTTGGCCTTGCCTACCAAGGCAAGGATATTGTGTTTAAATTCATTATAGAGTAAAATAGCTTAAGGGATTTTGGCCCCTAAATAGTAGGCCTATTTTTATATGAGGATTTTCAAAAAATGTTATTTTGGCTTGTGTTGAAACTTGAGATTAATTATAGAGTTATGATATTTTCAAGAATTTTGGTTTCTTTTAGAGGAGTTGTTTTTTAAGATTATATTTTTGCATGGTGAAATATTTGAGTTTCCATAATTCTTCTTTTGCCTTAAAATAATTTTTAATGTAAATGGCAAAGCCATAGTATGACACATCCCTTATATTGGGTACTTTGAACAAGATTAGGGTCCATCTTTCAACGGTTAAACAAGGGGGGTCCCCTTGCATCCTTCCCTCTTCCATTAGTTTTTGGTTAGTTCCTCGGCCTTCTACAATGCATAAAGCACATGGCAGAAAATTCTAGTGCATTTGTAGGTAACATTATCGAATGTAAAAATTGAAGGGGCAATTTGCCATCCACTAAATGCATGTTATTACTTAGTTGTGGATGAACCTCAACTAAGTAAATATGTGGTTTTACCTTGGTAACCAATTATGTAAGAAATAGGTCTTATATAAAGAGAGATAGATAGGAAAATAGATAATTATTCAAAAAAAATTGGGGGCCAATGAAGCTTCAAATCCAACCTTGGGCATCACTTGCTCAATCCCATCTAAAGGGATATGCTCAAAGGATATGAAAACACAACAATCGATGGAAAGGAAATGTGCAACACCTAACTCTACATTTGTGGATTGCCAATAAATGTACAAAGGTGGGAATGGGAGGTGAAGGCACAAGCCTCAAGGAATGGAAATTAACCCCATTATAACCAAGTCATTTAAAATAGATTGATTTAAACTCCATACTCCAAAGTCCATACCATGGCATCTTTACTTACGTTAACAAGTGTGCATAAAAAAATCAAATTAGTTGTGGAAGCAACCAAAAATCTATATTGTCCAAGGGAAAAATTTGATCATAGATATTTGTTCAAATGATTATTCACTTTTGAATGCATCCTTAAAATTTATGGTTTATTGCATATAAGTTGAAGAAATAAAATAAAATTACATGGGATCAAATATTGTAACTTGCATATTTGGCACCTAAGCAATGATAGGCCTTGCCACCTAGGTTTATGAAATATGGGAGTCATGAAGATAATCTCCCAAAGACTTCATGTTTGAAGAAATAAGCTCCCATTGACAAGGTTTTTTTGGGCTTTGAAGAATAATAGACACCCATTAAATTATTTTAAGAAACAAATCATGTTTAAATGAGATTTTGTAATATCTTTCAAAATTTTAACATTTACAATTTAATCGAGCCACAAGCTCCAAACAAAATTGTTTCCCACAAACTATGAACCTTTTAAGTTCCAACACACAAAGGCTTTTTGGATTTGGCTTAGGATTCATTCAAGGGTACTATCCAAAATTGGGATTTATATTCCACATCAATGTAAAATGCAAACCCCATTCTTAGAATATAATGTCATATTCATAGTCCAATAAATTAAATTGTTGATGAAAAAATTCATGAACTATGTCAATGCAAGTTTTTCAAAGAAAGGAAACAAAGCATTAAGTATCATGCACTCCATAATATTTCATTTAACACTCATTAATGTGGGCATATCAAATAGGTGGATGTTCCTTAAATGAATTCATTGGTTATAAGCTAAAAAATTTAAAGAGACATTATTGATTTATGGAGAGACCTAAACCATATTGAAGATGCAACATACAAAATATAAGTAACAGGTAGAACATTGGTATAAGAAATTTAACTATAAACAATAAACTCCCACACTTAGGCCCAAACATGAAAAGATTTGATTTCAATGATCATCAAACAACAATTTAACAACAATGAAGAATGAAATGTGATGGTGTAGATATTGTGAATTTATGCTTTCAAGCCAATCTTCTAGCACTAAATGAAAAATAAACAATTAGAAGTTAAGGATGGTAAGATCTTTTTGACTATTTTTAGTTCTTTGTGTTGAAGAAAGATGCCAATGTTGGCATGGGCCAACAAAAATTGAAAATAGTAGTGTTATTTCAACATAAAATCTAAAGACAAAAAAAAACTATGAATGGCCACTCACCCCAATAACATATTTAGGAAGATCATTGTAATTGAATTAAAGCCAATGCCACCTAAAAATTAATTTAATTTTTCAACTATTCTTAAAGGATCTTTTAGACCTAAAATATGATCAAAGCTTTAAAATAAAAAAAATTTAGAATATAAAAGCAATTAATATAACATTATTACAAATAAGACAATGAACCACAAGTCACATGGACATCCTTTAAATTTGAAGAGAAAATTGACATACCATTTTGATAAGAGATGATGTTTTTTAAAAAGGTTTCCATCTACACAACCAATACTCAAATGTTAACTTAACAATGCAAAAGATAACAAAAGAAATCAAATTGATAAGATAGTTTATCATGGGTAATGTAATGGTTTTACAAGATATCATTAATAAGCATCTTGATACACTAATTACATGCCATATATTTGTATGTTAAGCAAAAGCATGGAAGGAGGACTTATAATGTGAATGTTGACAAAAACAAAGGAAATATACATGAAGGAAAACAAGTGCATAACCAAAGGATGTAGTGATGAGCTAATTAAATGAGGACCATTCCATGGGGGTCATTTTAACAAATTTCCATGGCAACATTGTTAGCTTTGATTATAAAAAAAAACATTTCATACAAAGACCAATTACAAATGGAAAAATTAAAATTATAGATCTTTAGCTTTTTATAGTTTTGTTGAAATATTTTTCTTACTACTGTTGGATGATTTACATCAATGGGTTTGGCCATGGCCAAAATCTCCAAAAGCACAAACAATGCGATGAATGATTTATTTATTTATTGGTTCTACCCATAGGGAAAAGACTACGCATTTGTGTAGGATGTGGATTTGGGGATAAAATTTTGGCCCACTCACTGGCCAATGCGAAGATGATAAATGTTCACATCTGAAATTTTTCACATGGATGTAATTTTCCATGTTTGGGTGGATGTAACCCTAAGTACATTAGGTTTTCAAATAGTTGAATGTTGTAGGTTTTGATAACCATTGTAGAAGTTGAAAGGATTTTCTTCTACAACCAAGTTATTTGCTATTGAAATTACAGCTCTAACTATATTCATCATCCAAAGATGTTGTCGTTTTTGTTCTTCCTGCTCCACCATTATTATGTCCTACATGGTCCTTTTCTATCCTCTTTACCTTCACCTTTGTCCTTTCCAAGATCCTTTCTTTTGTTTGGCTCTCTAGAGCTACAAAAGTCTAAAGAAACTTGGAAAACTTTCAAAAAATCCAGGTTTGTGCATTTACAATCTTCCTCCTCCTAAGTTCAACCTAGATAAATGGATCATGTGGGTTTATAGAGATTTATATGTGGTGTGCATCATTGTTTTCCTTCAATCTTTACACCCATGTGTGTTAAATATGTTCAAGTTCCACAATTGTGGCAATTTTTTGAACTTAATTATCTTTGCCAATTTATTTTTTAAAGCCATTGTTCTTGGTTTGAATTTGAACTTTTGCCCATTTTGAAATGGCATCTTTGTGCATAAGGCTATGGAGCTAGAAAGATTGTTTATTGCTCACTTTTGATGTGTTGGGTTTTTCACAAATGACATGCTCGTGAAAGAGAAAATATGGAACATTGTGTTGCAGAAATATTCAGTTTTATTCTCTCCTTCTTAAGTAAAAATAAATCCTCAAGATTGTACATTTGTTTTCACATTGCTATCTCTTTTCTCAAGAGCAGCCATGTTGGGTGTTGCTAGTCACCTGTTTTCAATTTCAATTTTTAGTATTTAGACATTTCAATTTTTAGTTTTTAGTATTCAGACATTTCAATTTTCAATTTTTAATATTTAGAGACTTTAGTTTTGAGTTTTTAGTATTTAGACATTTCAATTTTCAAAATTTTACATTCCAAACATTCCATATATTGTAATACCTTGGCAATTTTGGCACATGTCTCCCAAACAATTAATTAATTTTGAATATTCAATTTCAAAAAATAAAATATTGCTAAAGATTCTTTATTTTCCTTCCTAAGGAGTTGGTCTTTGGAATAAAATATTGATCATGGTCATATAACATTGGGCATAGCCATTACACAATGAGCTACTTGTTTATTTATTTTCATTTTTGTTTGTTCTGATGTAGTTGAAATGGCCATCATCCATAAAACAATTTACCCAAATCCAGTTATAAAAAAATTATTAATAAATAAATAAACAAAAGGATTCTTCTATATTTTAGCTACCTAATAGATTTTTACATAGAATCCAGAAATCTTAAAATTTTAATTCTATTTCAAAATTTGGCTACTAGGAAATCCAAAAAACATTTTTTTTCACATTTTGAAAAATAATCACAAACTAATGAAAATTGGATAAAAATAAATAAAAATTGCTGAATCCAGTACTATAGTGATTTTGCGTAAGCACTATGAATTTTTTCAGGGTGGAAAAAATTTGTGCAATTGTTCATTAACTATATTATGACTAGGAACTCCTCACTCTTAGGATGTTACTCTCCATTCATACTGTGTGGAGGTAATGCTTGAGTAGCCGGAAGTGAGGGCCCGCTGCCCAAGGCACCAACCGAGGCTGGGCTTGCCTTTTGGGAATGTAAAGCCTTGGGCAGGCCCACAGTGAACCAGCACCCACCAACACACCATCCACTGGATGCTTGTTATTACTCAGTTGTGGATGAAGCTCAACCGAGTTAATATTCGGTTTCACCTTGGTGACCAATTCTGTATGAAAATAGGTCTCATATATAGGTAGATAGGTAGGAAAATAGGCAATTAGTGGGTAAGTAGATGGTTCATACATAGGTAAATGCTTTTTGACTACCTACCTACTAACAACCTGCTTTGTGGGTTGTTAGTAGGTAGGTAGGAAAAATAAGAAGAAGAAACTGAGCTAACCACCATGGTTAGCTAGGGAACTGGAACCGAACAGAAAACTGTTTCTTGACCACTTACCATTCATCCTTCACGATGCGCTAGTGGGTGCTGGTTCACTGTGGCCGGCAGCAGCGGACCACCCTCCTTTTAGGAACTGCCTGCTCCGAGGAGGGTGTCACGGTTCATAAAGCTCTGTCATCAGATCGAACAAACTTTTCACAAACAGGTCCAAATTGTTGCCCTTGTGTGGCATGCTATTGCATTCGTACAGAGGGTATTTACAATTTTATTTTTCTCAACAACAAACAACCTCCTCTGAAATTTCCTCCAAGAATTAGGCAGTTTAATAATACAAGGTTAATTTATTGCACCAATTCTTAGATCTTTTGAGAATTACAATTATATATATGGGGATCTATTCTTAGTTTCTTGAGAATCATAGTTATGTGTCAGAATTAATTTCTTGATTTTTTGGGAACCATGATTTTATATATATATATACTTATATTGAAGAATCACCCTTGTTATTTGGTGACATTTTTAATAACTGCACAACACTTGGGGTTTTCATCCTTTTCAATTTTGTGATGTAGTTGAAGCAACAAACATCCATAAGATGATTTATCCAGATTTCCCTTTTGCTTGAAGGGGATTTTTATTTTATTTTAATTTTTTCAATTTTGTGAGGTAAGTGGGTTGGTGATCACCTAGCTAACCATTGTGGTTAGCTGGGTTTCGATTTTTATTACCTTCGAACTAACAACCCACTAGCCCTTATCTGTATGCATGGACATATCTAGTAGCCACCTATTATATTACCTACCTACATGAGCTATCCTAGTTGAGATAGGTTACCGAGTGAAACCTGACATAAACTCAGTTGGGGTTCATACAAGTGTGGGGGAGGGTACCCAGTTTGGTGGGTTTTAATTTGTCAATATTTGGTTCCCATTTGTAAAGACACGAGGATTCGGAATTGGGTTTGATTTTTGGAATTGGAATTTGGAAAAGAGAAATTTTTATTGACAGTTTGTGGAAGTTGTTGAGAATTAAACTCCCCACTCAAACATTGGGTTAACACAAAGGAGTAGCCTAGTAGCTTTGCAAGCTTATTCCTCAACCATGGTTAAATTTGAAAAATTAAAATTAAAACTGCCGAACATTAAAATCTAAAAATAAATGAACATTTGACAAAGAATCGCTGATTGTCAGTAGTAGGTATGGTATCTATTCCTTTGGCCTTTGACGTAAGGCCCAGTAGGTATAGTATGTGTTCCTTGGGCCTTCAAACGACTGAGGCCCTTGGGGAAGAGACCCTACACTCTGCGCATAGCACATGGTTTTGGGTCCGCTGTTGGCGAACATCGATGAAGACCCGTGACTAGCGGTATTCTAGCCAGTTTCCATGCCTAAGGATAACGACAGAACCGTCGCTATGACTGCTGATTGCCGGTTCCCACGGTCCCCAAGGTCAAGGACCTCCTTTCTTTTCGGCTCTGCATTGTTGCAGCCTTTTTTGTAAAGGCTACAAATAGCCAAAATGCTAATTTAAAAAAAAAAAACTGAAAGTATGTGGTTTTTGAGATTTTCAATAGCCATAATTCGAACAGCGTTTGAGAAAAATCCCCAGCTTTCTATACACACAGTTCAAGTAGGTAGCTAAAAAGATAGATGGATGGTTTCTTTTTTCGAAATTTTACTTTCATATTTAGTTTATAGCCAAATTTGGCTAAATATGAGAAGTAAATTGCCAGAAATATCTTGTGCTGTTGTGTCCGTGCGCGCGCTCGCCCGGCGCTGCTGTTGTGTTGTTCGCTCCTTGTTTCCGTTCCTTGTTGCATCGATAAGGATCCGCCTCGCCCGCCGGCCATCGTCGTGGTCTATTGGAGTCCATGTGGTGCCCCGGTTTGTCTCTGGATCACTTTAGCGGCTCTCTCTTTCACACCGATGGGATTGGTGTTTTTTTGTTTTGTTTCTGTACACTAATTTATCTGTGGCTTGCGACCTAAGTTTAGTTTTTTGCAGTTTTCACGCCGGTTTGTTTTTGTCAGTTTTCATGCTTTCGAACTCTCACGCCATACTCAATCAATCGGTTTGACGAAGCTCGTGCTTTTGCTGCTGCTGATCGGCCGTTTTCTTCATCAGAAAATATCTTTTTTTTTCTGTTCATTTTGAAAGCTGAATTGCAGATCCTCCTTGTGTCAATCTCTGCACATGTTTTTCATAGTATTGTGGATGCCATCAACAGCTTTTCGACAAGTCTGTGTTGGCTAGCTAGCTAGCGTCTCATTCAGGTGGACTTCTTCTTTCTTCGGTGCGTTGTCGGGTTGCCAGAGCTCTCTCTCTCTCTCTCTCTCTCTCTCTCTCTCTCTCTCTCTCTCTCTCTCTCCTTGCCTGTGTGTACAGGCACATCGTATTCTTCCTCAGAATCCCTTGTCGAGAGTCCCGCGATGGATTTGGTTTCTCATCGCAATTCGATCTGCCGACGAAGCCTGGCATAAGAAGGTGTATGATCAATATCCCCTGCCATATCCTGCCCCTCCTTTTTCTGTCCTTTTGCTGGTGCTTCCAGGGCACAAAACACAGGCTTCGATCGCATCGGTGTAGACAGACGATATCTGTCTACACGGCTTCTTCCTCTTGAGCAATTCCCAGTCGCATCGTCTTTTTATGGGAAATAGCGACACCGACGACGGTGCTTATATGGTACGACGATGCCACCATCCCTGAGATATATCCGTCGGAAATGAGCGGCAAACTTTCTGCGCGAGAAACTCTTGTAACGGACCTTGATCAGGTTTCTGTGAAAATTATTAGCTACTTGAATTTCGCTGGACGAAGGAATAGCTAGACGTGTATCTGTGATCTTCTCTTTCATATATAGACTAAACAAGACTCCTTTGCAATTGCGATCTTCTCCTTCTTTCATATATATAGGCAAACAAGACTCCTTTTGTACCAACTGCCAAAAATCCCGCTTGTAGCTTCAGCCCAGGGTACTTTGAAAGATAGTTATGCAGAGATTGTAAAACACTCAAATAGTCCAGAAGAGAGCTGCAATTGTTGATCAATGGAACTCCTGCGGAAGTGGGGAAGTTGATCAATTATCACTCAATTGCTTGGTTGCAGGGTTCACACGATATGAGCTACATGTCAGGGTAAGCAAACAGGGGCTTTTCAATTCTCCTCTGGTCTAGAATGCACTGTCTTGATGCTGGTCTCAAATCCAGTTTTTTACAGTCTGAAGCAAAATAAACCCTAAACCCTTTTTGTCACCACATAGGAGAGAGAATCTTGAATGTTGAACCCTTCTCTCTTGCTATTTTCTTCTTCTTTGCAAGCTATATATCATGCCATGAGAGGGTGCAAACAAAGGAGAATGGTTGGCAATGGCTTGTTATGACTGATTTGCCTTCTCTCAGTCTTTGTTTGAAACTTGCAGACATGATGCTTTTGCAGACATCAACAACCTGGATCACTGCATCAAATACCTGAATCAGTCGTTGTTCACATTTGGGTTTCCATCGGCATTGGATTTGTACTCCAGTGAACCTGTAAGGCGTGGTTCAATTGGGCAATTTTCCTCTGGCCCATGTAAACAGATGTATTTCAGTTGGAAGTTTTTGATTTTGTGGGGAACAATGTTTCCAGAATAGGGACTTGTAAGAAATGTTCCAAATCCCTCAGTGTTGGCAATAGGGAGATCAGCGCCCTCCATGTATGTCCTTGTGGTTGCACGAAATTGCAGAGGCAGTGACACATTCCAGGTTATTTTTGTTATCTAGCAGGCTTCAATTGCACAAACATGTAACTGCATATATGCAATGATCCAGCAGCGGCAACGGGATATTGAATACCGTGAAACAGCAAATGACACCAGACAAAGGTAGGTCCTGTTGTCATGGAAGATTTGAGATTTGCCCAACTTGACAGGGATCACTGTTCAACTTAGAATCTTTAAGCAAGCTTGCAGAGGTTTCATTTGAATCTATTCCATGGGAGTAAATGTCAAATGTGTGGGATATTGTGTCAAAGTTTACTCTAGATCGACAGTAGCTTAGTAAGTTAAGCAAAATTCACAAGTTCTTAGTGTAGGATCATTAGTATCATCGCCAAACTTGAGGTTCTATTAGCATCTTTTGTGTTGAATGTCTGCTTGCAGTAACAGATGGCCCCTAGGTTCTGAGCTGTCTGCAACATGTTTTTGAATGGTAGAAACTGTGTCAGCTTTAGATGTCAATTTTCTTACAACTTAAATTCCATGGTTATGGATGGAGCAGGTTGATGTTGGACATGTCAAGGCTTGAAGCCAAAGTAGAGAGACTGACAGATCAACTTGGTAGTAAGGAGCGGGAGTTGCAAGCATTGACAAGCAAGGTTTCTAAACACTCCCTAGATTGTAGAGCCACTGTGATAGACAGGGTATTGATGCAACTTTCATTACTTGAGGTTTCTGTTTATTTCGTGAATGGGCTCCCTCTTGATGAAATTTGGGGTTTAACAATGAATTGTTCTTTTTATAGGAGCAAAAGGCAGCAGCTGCTCACAAGGCACAGCTGGAGAGGCTGCAACATGAGAAAGATGAGTTCCAGCGTATGGTGATCAGCACTCAGGTGCTGCATATTGACTGATGCTACCGACTGATATGGCACTATCTATTATATATGTGGACACAATCAAATCAATCATTTTTTGTATTGTGGGCATGGGCTGGTTTGTTTGCAGCAAGTAAGAATTCAGCAGACACATGAGTTGAAGAAGAAAGAAAAGGAGTTCATCAAACTACAGGTGTGTGAGTTTATTTTTGCCTGTGCACTATGTCCTATTCCTTTTGTCTTGGTGTCACTGTAGTATAAGTAACCACTGATGTTATTAATTCTGTCATGTTTGAAGCTAAGTTTCACCACTTTGTCCTTGTTAGTTATTTTTTATGAACCTGCTCTGGAATTGTTCTGTACCAATGTAAGGAAAATTTTACTTACATAGTCCTCCTCATCAAACAAAAAGCAAAGTGAGTCATGTTCATCTGACAGCAGAATTCGTTTTGTTTTTCACAGGAGCGGCTCATCCAGGTGTTGCAGGAGAAGAAGAAAGAATCAAAGACTGGCATGGAGATCATGAATTTACTACAGGCATGCACCTGCTTTCTTTGTTTTATATACCCATATGCAAGTGCAGCAAGAACTAGGGAACCATGTTATGGCTGCAACCATACTGTTCTTGGTCTCAGGTAGCATGCTTTGTTTCAGTAATCTTCTTTGAGATTTCGAATGAAATTTCCCTTGTGAATATGGACAATTTCCAGTTTCTGATCTCATTGTTACCGAACAGAAGGAAGGCAGACAAAGGGGAACATGGCTCAACAAGAAAGCAGATGGGGACTTCCATAAAATGATTGTAAGTTCACATTGGATCCCCTGAGATATAGAACCAACTTTTGAGCAACCCAAAGTGTGCCATGTTTCATAGTTCTGTCTCTGTGCAGGTTGATGCTTATGAAGCCCAAAAACAGGAACTCATTGCTGAGAACACAGATTTGAGGAATATGCTACGATGCATGCAGGCATGTATTCTGCAGAATCTCTCCTTTCCATAAATTCATCAAAGTTGGATAGCTGCAGATCATGTATGAAAACTTGGGAGTCTCTTCTTCCTTGTATATATGTACAATCTGACCAGTTCATTGTTGTCTTCTTGGCAGTGCAGGAAGACATGAATGACTTGAACATTAGCTTGGGTCTTGAGCTACCTCACACACATCTGGGAGGACACTTGGTAACCACAGTCCAAGATATTTTTGACCTACCCTTCCACATGGCTAGGGATCAGATTGAGCAAAACTTGCAAGCTGGAATGACATCAATCAAGGTTTATTTTCAACTTTCTTCACATTTACTGCACAGCAAACATATGAATCTGTTTCCTTTCTCACTCAGTTTAATGCAGATAGCCAAGCTTGATGCAGTTACATAAACTGTGACATTGTTTACTATGCAGGAGTGCATGGTGCAGTTGCAAAAGTCACAGAAGCACATCAAAATTACAGAGAGTTGACAGCTTTGAAGGAAGCTTCAAAAGCTATCAGAACACCCATTGCCATTTTCACAGGCTAAGTTATTGCTAGTGCATGCATGATTTTCTAGGTATATATGCTCTGTACATGCACTTTTGCATACAGCCTCTGAGGAACAGTATTTACTAAACAAGGCAAAAAAGAAAACTCTACACCTTAAAAGTTTCAGGTGTTCACAATGCCCAAGTCTTGAGCTCTCTACAGTGGCTTGAGATTGATCAAGATTCAATTTATGCTTGCACTAATGCTCTCTCTCCAGTACAACCTATCAAAATTGGCAGTTACATTCAACTCAGCAAGCTACTCTTTTTTCACAGAAAGCATTAGTAGGATGCATGACACAAGTTGATGTAAACTTTTGCTCAAAGGTGGTGTTTGGAAACACCATTTGGTGGGTTTAAAAGATTATGCAGGTCTTCACTCTGGAGAACCTGCTTTGCCAGCAGACTTGCCATTTCCTCCTGTTTTCTTTGGAAGCAATATAGAGTGGATGTTTGGAAGCACTCCACCATTGGCAATTGTCACCTGTCCCAGCAGTCTGCTCAGTTCTTCATCATTTCTCACTGCCAGTTGAATATGACGAGGAACAATTCTTGTCTTCTTGTTATCTCTGGATGCATTCCCTGCCAATTCCAACACCTGGAACCAACCAGAAGAAGAACAAAGCAATCAATTAACATATTGAAGGAAATTCCCTAAGGAAGCATAAATCCAAATCCCATGAAGAAACACTTTTATAAATTTACAAGTCTACATTGAGATGATTATTCGAGTTACAGTACTATTTCTTGTTTCCAGCACAGATTGAGATCATTGCAACTTCAAGTTTTAAACAAGTTTTTGAGAGAAAAAGAAACCTCAGCAGCAAGGTACTCCAATACAGCGGCCAAATACACAGGGGCACCGGCCCCAACTCTAGTGGAATACTTCCCAGCCTTCAAAAACCTGGCGATCCTTCCTACTGGAAACTGCAGCCCGGCCTTGGTAGACCGTGACATGGCCTTCTTCCCAGAGCTCTTTCCCCTTCCCGACATGGTGACAGATCCAAGAAACTTTCTATTTCCGCCAAAACCTCAATGCACCGGAGAGGAAGAGTGGGGAACAAAAACAATCTGCGACAACGCAAACGGAAACGGCAACGGAAAAACACGACCTCGACGATTTCCGCAACGACGCAGATCCGCAACGAAATCGAGGAAGACGGGAAACAGTCTCAGCGCGCGTAACCATCTCCAGAACAAGAACACATTTTAAACTGGCAACAAAAGAGTCAACCAATTGCATGCCTTCACGCGGATCGACAATAAGGGCGGCATGAGTCGTCCAGATTGATATCGGACGGTGGAAGATTGTTCTGCAAAACTCGTGCTGTTCGCAAGTTCGCGGCTTCAAGTTACCTTGGTTAGCTTAACTTGAGACCCAAGTTTTGAAAGAAAATAAAATAACTAAAGGGGATTTTTTCTAAATCGCCGGTGGCGATCAGGATTCCCACGCAGTATTTTTTTGTTTGTAGCCAAAGTGGCAATTATCCATAGGGGAAGATGAAGAAGTGACGATCATCCTCAAAAAGATTTAGCCAAATATGGCTATAAACCAGATATAAAGTACAAAACTTTTAATCATTCTCTATATCCTTTTTTTCCTTCTTTCTTTCTCCCTTCTTTTTTCCTTCTCTTCCCTTCTTTCTTTATCCTTTTCTTTCCTTCTTTCTTATTTTCCTTCCTTTCTTTCTCCTTTTTCTTTCTTCCTCTCTTCCTTTTATTTTATTTTATTTTTATTTTATTTTTTCCTTATCCTTCGGTACAATGGAGACCCTTCTTTCTTTACCTTTTGGGCCTCCACCAGATTTTCATTCTAGTTCGGTTCTTAGAACTACTCGTGACCCTCTTAATGTATCACTCGTCCCTTGGGGTAGGAATGAGGCCTTTCATCACATTTCCTGTTCTAATTGTGAAACTTTATTTTTCCAATGTGTTATAGTTCGTCATCAAAAATATTGTCAAAATTTTCAGGTTTTTCTTCCAAATGGCTCTCTAGGTCTCTTTATCTACCTTTTGGCCTAGGCCTGGATTTTGAAATTAGATTTTTTAAATACCTTCCATTTGGACCTTCCTCGGCCACATTTATACACATATCTCATTCATTCTTCAATGGGAAATGTAAACTTTTTTTGTCTTCCTCTTGACCGCCTAGCACATGATTTATTTGATGTGCTGGCTTGGCACCTATTCTTATTATTCTATGAGTGATGTATTTTTTTTCCTCCTCATAGGGAATTAGCTAGGCATAGAAATACTAAGGCACTCCTTCGATGATTTCTTTCTAATTATTAGAAGAAGCTTCAAATGAAGCACCTTTTTTAAACACAAGCAATACTTTTGTTTTCAACTAGTGGGTAACCCGTGGCTATGCCACTCCAGCCCTACTGTTTGCACAATCATGTTACAACACCTCTGTGTAAACAACATTGCGAGTGTACACACCAACAGGTGCATCTTCATGAGCATCCTTCCACCCATCTTTAACCAGCAGTTTCACCCCCTCGGGGCACCCAATGCGCGACATGGCCACATACAACTGGCCATGTGTAAATACAGGCTTGGGCAGAAAAATGCCGACCATCTTCAATGTCTGCCCTTGCGCCTTATT
>Ga0209611_10002294_pt1 | contig 33538 bp, 11 predicted proteins | sample S1TSphgellanicum_3_FD_187693 | JGI IMG/M metagenome (GOLD analysis project Ga0209611, IMG submission 187693) | Host-associated microbial communities from peat moss isolated from Minnesota, USA - S1T2_Fc - Sphagnum magellanicum MG (SPAdes) (version 2) | ecosystem: Host-associated > Plants > Peat...
TCAATTCATGGCTGATTGGCTTGCATCTATTGTGTTGCAGGCAATGATAAACTTCCTTTACTTCTGTGGAATGTCAGGCTTCATCAAGGATGCTCTCTTGCACCGCTACTTTAGTCAGGTAGGGACAGGCTTGATTACAATTTGAGACACCTTGATTGCACCCACACCAATGAAGAGTTCTCTACCATGAACCAATAGGAAGTGGAGACTTCTTGCAATTTAAAGTATGAATCTGACATGTTTCACATCTCAATTGTGACAGGGAGTCCTATGTGCTGTAGGTACTGGGCCAGAGATTATGACAACTTATTGCAGAGTAAGCAAGCCCAACTCTTCATATCAAAGGTTGGCTGTACTTCCAGTGGGAAGATATGCACTTTGTGTGTTTTCTCACTTGATGTCTTTTGAAAGTTTCCCGTTCCACCAATAGAGTTTGCTTATCAAAAAATTCCTTTTTTTTCTGTATGCAGCATTTGGATGATGTTCAAAGCAGGAATGTAATGCACTACATGCAGGCAATTCATCAGTAAGTTCAATCTGACCCTGGATGCCTCAAATTGAATATATTGCTTCCACCTTTGCCATGTCATGAAGTGGCGTTTATTAACAAAGCAAAAGACATAAACACCTTGTTACAAAAGGAATCTATTGTTGGTTTGGTTGGAATGGGTGGGATTGGGAAAACCACTTTGAGCAAAAAATTCTATCATTTGTTCAACAACCAATATGACAAATCTAGCTTTTTGGAGGATGTGAAATCAAAGGACAATATCAATGATGTCATAAAACAACTCCTACATGATTTGTGTGGCAAAAGGTTATGCAAGGATGAAAATGTGAATAAAAAAGACCTTAACAAAATTAGGCAATGTATAATATTAGAGAAAGTGTTAGTGGTGGTGGATGATGTTGGTAAAGTGGAAAACCTTACATCCTTGCAACTTCTCATTGATAAGGATGACAAAAATGCAACTTCTATAGAAGGTGGGAGGGGTCAAAATGAAGAAAAATGAAAAAAAAACACATTTTACAATTTGAAAAAATGTATTATCTTTACAACTTTTTTTTGGCTAGTCCCTTGACTTTACATTTCAAAGATGATTTGTAAAACTTGAAAAGGTGATTCTATAACATTTTATATCATTCAAAACATAGAAGACAATTAGTTGCAACATAGTTGTTGCGTTAGTGGCACATTTACAACAATTCTAAAATAGTTGTTACTTGCAACTATAGTGCAACTCCTTCAAAAGTTGAACACAGTTGATTACAAATGTATATACGTTATACAAATTATCATATAGAAAAACCATTTTCAATTCACTTACAACTATAATACAACTAACTGATTTTCTAATGTGACAATTTATTTATTAATACCCTCTATTTCCAAAAGGATAGTTGCATATTAGTTATAATACCTAAAGGGCAATTGCACAATAGTTGTATATGAATCTTTTCTTGACTTTAGTTACAAGGTATGTGGTTTCAATAGACCCAATTTTTCATAGTGTTATCACATTTTAAATTGATATATGATGATTAAAAACATGTTGATGAATGAATTGCATGCATTATTGACAAAACATATATGTTCATGGATGAATTGAATCAATAAACTACAAACTAAACTATATAAATCATCCAAGGATGTTATGAACATTGGGGTTTTTGGGTATCATCTAAGGTGAAAGCATGGTTAGGTGATTCAATTTCAATTTCATGAGAAACCATTTTTAACACTAATTAACATTACACATAATCTTGTCCATTTTAACCCATGTGTTTGTGACTTTTGTCCAAATCAACCATTTTTGTGACCATAGATGTGATTGTGTTTACATTATTTGTAATTGCATAAACAACTACAAAGTGATTTGTAGTTGCATATGCAATTTATACTTGCAACTTTAATGTCCATTTAGATGAAAATAAAGGTGAAAAAATATTTATATCATCTATTTTTAGTGGCATTCCCAAAATAGATGAAATGTATTTGTTTATGTGACTTGGAAAGTGGTTCATAGGCCATTGGACACCACATGACATCTTTTCAACTTGATTTGCAACTATAAATCCTAGTTGCAAATGCACATGTAATGAAATGTGAAAAAAAAAAGTTGGCCAATGAAATTGCTAGATTTAATGGTCTAATTGTTTATCCTTAACTCTTTTCAATAAACTAACCATTAAATGTGTAATAGGGTTTGGTAGGTTTGTGAAAATATTAGGGGACCCATGGCAATTAATGGTAGAAATAGGGCTAGGTAATAAGTAATATGTATGTGGCTAAATAGTAAATAGTATGTAAGTAGACTATTTATTAATAGGTATTTCATTGTGTTGAATGAAATAATGTTATGATTAATTAATTAATTAATTAGGTTAGGTTATTAATCAATTAGTGAGTTGTAAGGTAGTTAATAATAAGTAATATGTATGTGGGTTAAGTAGTTATAAGTATTTTATCATGTTGAAATGTGATTTTTTTGAATTAATTACTTAATTAGGTAGACAAGAAAATAATTATTGAATAGGCTTAGTAGTAAGAGGAATTTATGACCCATTTAGAAACACTATATAGTGAATACATTATATATCATACATCTAAATTTATTTTTTTGGGTACAATTATGATTTATTATAAGCAAAATTGTATAATATAACTTTTAAAATCAAATAATGAGATGTGAAATTACATAATTTATTTTTACATACAATTTTTATCATTATTAAATTCTTGTGCATATAGACCAATGAAGCTTTTCAAAACAAAATAAAGAATAATCAAGCATAACAATTTGAAGTTCACAATCAACTTTGGAGTTGTTGAAGCTCTCCAAGAATTTGATGCAAACAACAAGAACATCCTTTAGAAGGCCTTAGAGCCCTATAAGGTGAAACATTCAAATATATAGAACTTTACTTTCATACGTTAATGTTGGTTGGTTTTGAAAGACATCTCACATTGGGTTGACATGCACATGGAAGCTATAAAAATCATTCCCTTGAAACAAAAGGGATGTGTTTTATCCATGTTAGAAGTTGATGCAAGTGAAGCCAAAATGATTGAAGCACCAATAGTTTTCTAAGTTTTGCAACAAGATGCCCATAAGGTGTGAAAGTTGCCAAAAACAACTTGTAGATGGCCAAAAACAAAAAAATTGTGATGAAAATGCATGTTTGAACCATAGTAAACATGGCCACAACAACATTGAGAAGGTGAACACCCTTGAGGAGCAAAGTGCAATGACATTGTTCACAATGTTCACAAATGAATTACTCTTGAAAGAAACCTTTAAATACTTCAAGTTTCAAAGGCAATAAGAGTTGTCAAAGTTGAAAGTGGGATTACAAAGTGCCACAACATTCACTATAATTCCACCAAACATCACAATTGGAGTTTCATTGTAATTTTGTACCCTTGCAACTATCCACAAAAATGAGATGATAGATGTTGTCAAATTATTTGATAATAATGTAAACTTGTTGAAGTTGTAAGAGAATTAATTGAATCAATTGAAATAGATGCAATTGTCATCATACAAAATCTGAACAAGTTTGAATGATGTTTGTCTTTTGTAAAGCGATGCACATTTTTCTTGAAGAAATCATGGCTAAAATGGTTCCCATAGTGATTTAGGTTAATGAATTGCACCCCATTTTTGTAGTAGTGCTATTGAATAAAATCTAAAAAATTCAAGAGTCCTTACCACATGTAAATGGGGTGTAATGTACATGACATCTAAAACAAAGTTGTAGTTTATGAAAAAATAAAATAAAGCATTAAATATTAGTATATTTTCATAAAATTTGAAATTAAGATAATTTTTCAAAATGAAATGCAAAATTTGGTAGGATATGTACACTTTGAAAAAATTAATAATTATTCATGAAAAGTTAATACAAAAAGGTGGTGTATTGAAAAAAAAATGTATTTTTAGTAACATATTGCAAAAGATTTCATCCCAAAAGTCCTTTCTATGAGAAAATGAAAATGACCACAAAAAGGATTGTAGTTGTTGAATCCCTCATCACCAAAGGTTCATTTGATTGTGATTGCACCCACTACACATGGGTAAAAATGTATTGAAAGAAGCCACTTGCCCCCTTTTTTTGGGCCCTTTTTAGGACTTTCTTTGACCCAATTTATGATTGTATAAATAAATATGTTTTGATTACATTTTAATCAAAATTTTTTTAATTAATTAAAATATGGGAATATTTATATTAAATAAATAAATATTTATAATAAATAAATAAATATGAAAATATTATTATATATGTATATTGTGGACAATTATATGTATATATAATTAATTTAAAAATTTTTTTTTTTGGTATGTGAAAAGGACATGGATCCATTGGAACATACCAATGAATAAGTTTTGTGAAAAAACACCCCCAAAATTCAAAATATTAAAAATGAAAAGCAATTTTGAAGCAAATATCATTAAATAAAATTACACCACAAAAAAACACTTGTCCACACAAATGTTCTAAGTCCTTAAATCATATAAATAGATTCTTGATACATAATGGATTAATGTCAAAATTTGTGGGTTGAAACTTTGGTTATAATGGAACCTATTCCAAAAAACAAATTGAATTTTCAAGTTTTTATTTTCTTATGGTGCTTTTCCAAATGTATAGAGGTGCATTTTATTTGGGTGTCCATGCCCACCGTGGCTCCTTTTAGTGCATTTTTACCCATATACCACAAATAGACCATTATTCCTTGAATTTAATCTTTTAAATTGATTTCTAAAAAATATTAATATTAGATAACATTAACATTGTGAAAATAAAAATATAAAGCCCAAACACCAAAAATGAAACCCAAAATTAAATGCAACATCTTTTGCAGGTGTATACTTTATGCATGTGTCATAAAATTACCCAAAACCAATCATGTACTAATAAAATCAATTTTCAAATAAAAAGATAATTACACACTAAGGTGGATCAATTTTGGCACATGTGGAATTCCCAAAACATCCAAAAACTATTTTTAAAATATGTTTTTAACAAGGATTATGAAACAATACACATGACAAGGTGTTATTGGACAAAGTTTGGCAACTTTAGTTTAATGTATAGAGTTTTATATTTTGAATATGAATTAAGTTATTAATTTAATTGTACATAAACCTTGACTTTATTTTTTTAAATCCAAAAATCAGCTTGTACATTTCGATATTTTGATCTTTGGATTTCAACATACTTCCAAAAAGTCCTTTCTTATGTCATTGTCACCAAACCATATTTTGGATGCCAAAATATTGACTAATTTGGGCATTGCATGAAAACATATTTAGTCCATATTCATATATTAAGGAGTTTTATTGGGTTTCTTAGATCACTTTTTAAATTAATCTTATAATGAAATGCTAACATTTTAACAAATTTTTATATTTGTTGTACAAGTATTATAGATTTCTTAAATGAGTTCCTTCCAAATATTTCCATCCATATTCCAATTCATATTGTATTAGAAGCTTACCCTTACTCTTATGGAAATTATCATTGTGACACCAAAAAATGGATTTTTTAGTGTGCAATCATTCAACAAATGAAAAGTGGAAGATTGTATTAAAAGGGAAGTCCAAAGGTGGTTAAACTCATCATAAGCAAAAAGTAAGAATAGACAACATTAACATCCTTTGAAGTGTTGTGGAAATTTTTGAATGTTTGCATAAAAATGAAAAAAATCATCTTTTTTTGCTCACAAACAACTAAAGACATTTATTACTAATGAGAGACATTGGTTACCTAGATGTCAATCCTATTAATTTATTTCTTTTGTTCACATTGTTTTTATACTTGTAAAGCTTCATGTGAAGGTTGAGTGGGTATGTTTTTGTTGGATCAGCCATGAACTTAGAACAATAATGACATGCGCAATAGTTTATATTTCATTTTTGCAAGAAATGATGTTAATATTTTTATGACCAATGTAAAGGATGGATTAAGAAACTGCATGCACATTTAAATTTAGATTCATGGTGCATTGATCGCTACACTAATACAAAATGGGGTGTAGTGCACTAGTCTAAATCACCATGGGGTCTTCAAATTGAAATAAATTGATCTTACCCTAGTCATTTCACCTTGGTTAAAGTTATGTCACATCTATGGGGTCACTATGTAATTATCATGTTAATTATTTGAATTGATTCATTATTAATTGAATTAATTCACTATAATAGATTGGTTTTTTATTTATGTTGTTACTAGTTACATTGGATCTAACTAAAGAAAGGTAAGTAGGTAGGTTGGTTTTATGTTCTTACATACATAGGTAATAGGTAGATGTGTAAGTACATCACAAATTTATCAAACTTCATAGGTTTGTATAATTTTTTTGTGAAATGTGATTTTCATACGTTCATAAAAAAATTGCATAGTTTTATGCAAAATTATATCATAATAATTACATGGATTTAGTTAAAATGTAAATAATATGTAATTCACATCAAAACATCATAAATAAAAAATACAAGTCACTTATATAGAAATAATATATACACATTATTAGTGTCATTTTTACATTTTGAAGCCCACAAATTTTGTAGACATATTGTTTTATAAATTTTGCACAAATTCTATTAAAACTTTGTGATATAATTTTTTTGTGATGTAGGTAAATCGACATCCTTCAAGTAGTCCCTACAAAATCCATGGCTTCAAAGTGAATGGCTTATGGATGCGAAATACGTATGATTTACATTTAGACTAAATTTATGCAATTAATCAAGGTGAAATGATTTTGAAAAGAGGCATAATCATTCAAAAATAATGTTTCATCCATTTGAATATTTAAAATATTGAATATGTACAAACATTGTTCATATTAACCACATCATGGAATTCATGCAATTTTTACATGAATTTATTAAAAGCAAAATTTTCACGAAATTTGTATGAACCTATGAAGCTTAATAAGTTTGGGATGTGACCTTTTTCACCATGGTAAATTTGTCCAAATTCATTCAAAATCTAGTGAAACACAAAGTGACCTTGATCACATATTATATTAATGTAAAAGTGGATTTCCATTAGGTTGATGGGTTGAATATAGACATAATGAATAATGTCATGCAACCAAAGATCAAAAGGACTATTTGAAAGATTGATGTTGATGTCAAATATGAGGTGGGTGAAAGTAAGGGAAAAAAAACCAAACATTGTGTGGATAGTCCTTAAAAACTATTCTTTGAAAATTTGAACAATCACCATGTGAACATTACAAATCAAAAAAATTGTCTTAATTTTGAAATAAGGTTTTGTACTTTCAAAGTTACAACTACAACATTTTCATGAAAATTCACCATGTTTCAAGAGACTTTTTATGTGTTTAAAGCATTCAAGAAAAACATGTGGACAATGTGGTTTTTTTGTATCAAAAGGTTTTTTCCTTTATTAAATGTTCACCAAATTGTTTCAATTTTTTTGTGAACTTTAATATATTCCACAAAAATGGATCTATGTGTTCAAAACATTCAAAAAATAATTATACATATACCTTTTTAGATTTTAATACTCGAATGTCCTTTTACATTATTATAGTTTTGAATTTGTAATCATGGTTCAAAGTAAAGTTATAGATTTGACTATAATGTAACATTTGATGCAAAAACAATTGAGTTTTTATCAAGTTATATGTCACTTTTGGCTTCAAATGTGATATTTAAAAAATTGAATGAAAAATGTAATATAAACCAATAGAAAATTGCCATGTGGAAAATGTAGTCCTTGGAAAGGACTTTAACCTTGGCACAATTGGCTCCTTTTTCATGCTTTCACCTAGGTAGGCAATATTAACTATGTTTTTAGTCATGTGTTCATGAGCATTTTCATGTTAAAGAATACCACAAGGGATGTCATGCGTGAATGTAATTTTATTACACATGACAACCAAAAAAACTCTAGATTATTGATCAATTATCAAGATAAATTATTAAAATGAAATATTACATTATTTAAGTATATACCAATGGTCAATAATTAATAAAATTCACAGTGTTACATGTCATAAATTTATAGTTACAAAGTCTTTAAGTAAGTAAAAGCACTTTTGTCATAGCCAAAAAAGGATTCTATTTTCCCCAATTTATTACATATGTTTAATTTTTAAAATAAAAATATGGATTCAATTCTTTCTTCAAAGTTCAACATGCTTTTACAAAAGTCTTATTTGGAACTCCTCATGGGGGCTTATCTTTGGCATGAAGATGCCTAAAAACATAAAATTATGCAAATTCAATGGAATTTAAATAACTCATTAAAAAGAATGTTGGATATATGTTAGTTGGACTTTCTTACATGTGCATTTCCCACAAAAAAAGGTCTTTGGGTTCTTGTCATTCCATCGAATTATACCAAGTACATGGCTAACTAGAACCATGTGCATTTTTAATTGTATTATAGTTCTACACATACTTTTTATGGAAGATTAGTAATAGGGCTATACATTTCTCCACCAAAACCCTCTTCCCAATTATGTACCACACACATATCTATATGAGATAATCTTCTGTTCAAAACCTATTATGTTGTAAAATGAAAAATCAAGAATCCTACTTTCCATATTTGTAGAATATCAAACATGTGCACAACCACCCACACACGTACACACATGTACACAACATTGCATTATGCATATTATAACTTTTTCATGATCGTCATTGTTTTAATGGAACATTACAAAATCAAAATGATGGTCATCCATTTCAAGATCCCAATCCTTTTAAAGAGTTTGTTTTCCCGCTTTTATATTCTCAATGTAACAATTTCATTCCTTTAATAAACTTCTAACAAGTTCTTCTAACCATTTCTTGTAACTAATTACCATTATTGGTTTGGCTAGTTGTCGGCTTGCTAAGGGGTGAGGTAGCTATGCATGCCAACTTGCCATATGAGTTTGCTTATGTTAGTAAGCTATTTCTATGCATATCTATTTGCTATATAGATAAATACCTTCTTTATCTTGATTTGGCACATCTTGATTCTTGGCAAGCCATTTCTCTCTGTGTTGATTTGCATGCAAACTTGCTACATGTTATACTTCTCCATGTCTTACCTACCTTGACATTCCTTCTATTTATTTCTTACATACATTAAAGGTAAAGCACCAATTGACCTTCTTTTTGCATGTCAATTTAGAGACTTTTATGTTCTTTTAAAAAAAAAATTCCAACAGTTTTGACATTGCATCCATGGCTTAAGGTTGTTCAAATCCAAAAGTGTGAAATGGCAAAAAAAGATTACAAGGTGATTTCATGCCAAAGGAAAATTATTAAAAAAATAAGCTTTGATGCACAATTGTAGAATCATATTTCATAAATTATTGCATAAATACTTAGGTAATATCAATGGAGGCAATGATTTGTTTGGGAAAATTTCATCAAAATGTAACCAAAGTTTTTTTTGTAGCAACCTCTAGTATAAAGGAAATGTTAATAAAAAATTGTATTTTTTCCAAATTGGTTTTTTTGAAAAAGTGATTTCATTCCTTGCTCACATAGACATTGACAAGTGTTGTGCAAGTAGAACAACATTAATACCTCTTGTTGTCAAATGGGTATGGCATGAGGATTCATCCACTTAAAGTTTTCCTTTAGTATGATCATGACCATTAGATTTGATAAAACTAGCTCCGTCCTAAAGATTGAGTTTGCCTAAATCTAATACCTAATGGAATATTGATAAGCCTAACAATCACTATTTTTTGGTGCTTCAAGCTTTAAGGTTGAATGTTGTTGCAAGGCCCACATGTGGGATTTTGGGAATTATGAGTTGTGGTTTGAAAAGAATTCAAAATAACACCTCATGAACTTGAACTCAATTCTTTTTGAAGCTTCATCATTCTTGAAGTTTTGAACCTCTCTAGTTCTATTTGTCATTATGTTGAAGGAGTTGGAATAGTGAGCTTGGCACTTGAAACTGAAACCTTGCACTTTGCAACTCATGTGTTGGTGCAATAGAGAAATAGTAGAGACCTACAAATGAATCATTGAATAGAGCTCTTGTAGTGGACTAATTTCAAATGCACCCATTTGGGTGAAAGCACATTATGGTGACCCCCTTTGGGGTGTCACATTTTACTACTTTCCAGGGATGTGCATGTTTGAGTGTATCCCACTTCAAACTTTTGAAAGATTTTCACAATATTTTTGCATATTATTTTAAATTTAACCTAGGCAAAAGATTAAAAAAGAAATTATTTCATTTCATTTTATAAAGTGGGAGATTAGAGTATATTTGTGGAAATGAATGTAATGTACTTGTGTACTCAAAAACACAAATATACTCCAAAAATAATTTAATGATTTTTGGTATTTATGAAAGTTGAAGGTATATTGAACCATGTCATTTGACATAATATGAACTATGCTTGGATACCATGTAACTAATTTGAAAATTTTCATATCAAAAAATGAAGTTTTTCAACAAGGATGCGATAAATGTGTGGTAAATTGAAATTTTGACAAGTAATCACATCCACATAGAAGATGACAAGCATAGTTAGATGGGCCTTTTTTTATTTCAATAAAATTGATTATTTTAATGACTAATGGAGTTCTAAAATTAATGCAGTCAAATGAAACTATTGTCCTATTATACCAATGTATATTATAAATATATTCATGGATCTTTCAATATAAATAATGAAATTTATTTTTATTTTAAAAATAATATTACATAAAATTAGTTTTGTAAAAATAATTACCATAGGGCCCGAAAACAAAAATTGATTCCCAAAATTAAATGTATCATGCTTTTGGAACAATTATATTGTATGTACTATAATACTAAACCCAAAAGTGTTCCAAATGGGGTCATCGTAGTGTGCTTTGACCCATCTAAAGTCACATTGCATGTCTTTTTAAATTTAAATAAGTCATCTCATCAATATGATGATGAACATTGACATATTAGGATTTCTTTTTTCTTTTTTCTAAAGGACAATGATGTGCCAAACTTGTCATTGTCCTCTTGCTTTTTGTTTTTGAATTTGAAATTGTAGATGATGAAAAAAATTAGTTTTTAATCTAGGTGTTGGTTCACCCTACCCTTATATGGCATGCCATATAGTGATTATAAGTCTTAGAATTGAAACTTTATTAACAATCAATGAAGTTTTTAGCCTTTACATAATGGATGCACTTATTCATTATTTGATGATGCACTCCCCATGTTGGCAATTTTGTACCTTTGCTTATGTCAACAAATTTTCTTTTGCAAAGACCTTATCACAATGAAGTTAACATTAAATAATGCATTAAAAAAAAAGTAGTTCGTGTAAATTTGGGTAAAATTTTAAATGATAATTTTTATCTTTTAAGTTTTGTTATTTTTCTAATATTGTGGCAACAATGCAAGTCATGATAGGGGAGGCTAGGTGTGTGGATTGACACCATCGTCATGCAAGTATTTTAATTGAAGTAAATCACAATGCTACAAATATGAGTGGTGTTGGGTACATTCACAATCAAAGGAATTAGTTAGTATGAGGTCCGAGTGTTTTGAAAGGACTACGATTTATCACATTTGAAACATGGTTTACATACTTTGATTGGGGCTTGTTGTACATAAGATGATAACGTCAACTTCAAAAATTTAATCCATGTATGTTTCCATAAATATTCAAACCATATGTAATTGAATGTATTAATTGAATGTAAATTCTATAGATAAATCAAATGTGTGCATTTCAACAAAAGTAAACATCTTAACATTTAAAAAATATATTTGTGTTTAAAACCTTCAATGATATATTATACATCAAATTTATCAAGATTGAGTTTTTTCAACAACATTCTAAATATAACAGTTCATATTCACCAAAAAAATAAATAATCCCACAGAACACATCCAATCTTCATGAAAATGCACCCTTGCCCTTGCTTACATGACAAAAAACATTTTGTCTTCGAATAAGTCTTTCAAATATGTAGTTTTAGTGGTCAAAAGCACGTTCAATACTAAGAAAGGACTATAGTGAATGACCATATTAGATGGTATATTCAAAATTTTATCACTGCTAGGCCTTCATAATCATTAATATACGGCCATTGATAAATTTTTAGAATTAATGGTTTAAATTTACATAAGATAAAGGATGTTAAAAGTTTCAGTTCCCATTCAACATCTGACTATGCATTGCTTACAATTCATTTTATGACCAATGAAACATCTTAGAATTACATTAAAAAAATTTAGATGAAAATTTAGAAGTTTAAAAATATTATGCACTTGATTTCATTATATTCCAATCATTAAAACTTTTTCAATGATTTTTGAAAGTTAGGAGGGTGTAAGATTTTATTGCACTCAACACCATCCTTGGGTCCTTGTATCGTGACTACACCCTATTGCATTTTTTAGTTTTAAAAAAAAAAATGCAATTTATTGATGGTACATGTTCGAGTTTTCGAGTTCATTGTTGAATTTGTAGTGTGCACATGGGTGGGTGTAAACATTTTACCTTTGGGCACAACCATTGCACTTTGTAGGATAAGATTCAATTTTATTTGTGGAATCAAACTTAGTTTGCAAGACTTGATGAAACCTTCAAACATTGCCATTATTTGTTGCATCATCATGGCTTACATTGTAGGACCATAGAATTTTTCTTTCAATGATGAAAATGAAAATTGCAACATACAAAAACACAACTAAACTAGATTAATTTACAAAAATATTTAGAATTAGAGTGTACATTTTTGTTAATTTGTAGAGTGATTAATTTATTTCTTTTTCATGGAGGAATTGCTTACAAAACATCAAATTTAAAGACTTAAAAATTGGCAATAAGTTTTTATGGAGGAATCATTTTGCAAATTTTAAATTTTAAGTGAAGTATGTTATAGGTTATTTTACAATTTGACCCAGGTTTTACATTAATTTTGTGCTATTACTATATACAAGTTTTGTTGTCTTTGTATTTTGAAGTTCATTAGTGTATCATGGCCCATTGAAACCTCCATGATTGAAGTGGAGTTGTTTAGTTCTAGGCTTTTTGCTTTTCCTCCTATTGAAGGTTTTACCCAAATGAATATTCTCTCCCTGAAACACTTTAGTATGCATAATCTATTGATCCTAATGTTGAACTTCATTAAACAATGCATAAACAATTTTTGCAAATTTCATATATTTGGAGCAAGAACCTAGACTCCCAAACCCTACTATTAAAAAGTGGAAGTATGTGTTTGGCCGAAATTTGAAGATGTTTGGGCATAATTGCCATGGGCATAATTAATTATTGACAAGGATGGTCTAATGACCTCTATGGGGTGCAAAGTTTGTCCCATTGAAGGCAAAGAAAAATTATTGATTTGAGCAAAACTTGAATTCTTGTTGAAACATGCACTTGGAGGAAAGTCAGTTTTGAACTATGCCAAAGGCAAATTCTATATGAGCAAAAAGTATGCACATGTAAAAAATGCAATTTTGTGCCCAAATCCCTCATAATTCTATTTTTTTGCCTCTTGTTAATCAAGCTTTGGTGTCAATACACCAAAAAATTACATTTGTGATTTAGACACTCTTGTGATCTTATGATTAATTTTTCATCATGTAGTCATGTCATTAGCCATGTAACACAACTTAGTTACATTTATGACTACATAATTAGGTCATGTCATGAGGCTCACAAATATATGACTAAGGCACATGGTTTGATTTGAAAACCATGTTTCATCAAATAATAAAATGTATTAGACACGTAACATAATTGGGAAAAAATTATATGAAATTTTTTTATTGGTTTGAAGCATGCATTAAGAAACAATATGTTCATACTTATATGATATATGAAAGGAAAAGTAAAAAAAATGTAAAAAATCAAAATCAAAAGAAACTTAACTCAAAAAAAGTTTATGGACTTTTGAATATTTTAAAATGGACTTTATTTGCAAAAGTTCATATCATAATCATTTATTGATGGATTTTTATTTTTTTCTTTTAACATGTATGTTAAAGAATCATATAGTTGGTTTTTTATCCACATAATAATATTAGTTCATTAACCAATTTTAATGCGCCATTTAAGTAATGATATCATAGTAGACTACAATTTTTAAGACTATCAATGGACTTTTATGGACTTTATTGGCTACCAAAATTGTTCCACTTAATCTTACAACCACCCCATTGCTACTTCTTGATGAAGTTGAAGGTTTGACATTGTGAACTTCAATGACCACTTGTTATCATGTTATTTTGAAAGTGCTACTATAGAAATCTTTCTACAATCTCATAGATATGTTTGAAGGTTTAGTTACATAATGAATTTGAATGCAATGATTGATGCTTATCATGTATAAAAAAATCATATACTAAACATGTTTTCTACAACAATAGGTCAATGAGATATGGAAAAAATAAAAAATGGAATAGATGCCGACAAAGTCTGATTCAAAATGTTACTTCGTATTTTGAAATCACTTTGTTGGGTTGTATAATTTATTATAAAATATTTTGCTCTCTATTGTTAAATTTAATTAAATGGAAATTTCAAATCCTACATACTTCAAAAAATCATGGAAGAAGTTGTAAGGATGGTGTGCATTGTGAGGCTATTTTAATTTGGTATTAATTATGTCAACAAACATAGCGATGTTCAACATGTTAATCACAAATTTAAAAAGCTTCATGAAGTTCCTTTCTCAAGGAATCTTTTGGCTTTGAAGATCACCAAAAGCCCTCCAAAGGAAAATGAATCAAGACCTATGGCTTATGATGAAGTGCAAACATGCATAATGAAGGTCTTTACCTACCTCTTTAGTTATCCTTAGCTATAGACCTACCTATTTTATGTGTAGGATAAAGCACTAAGGGTAGTTCTTTATAGGAATAAAGGCTTCATGAAGTAAAGCCAAAGGCAAGCCCAAATTATCATAAAAACTCACCTTGAGGACTTTAAATGGCAGGTGAAAGCATGGTAAAGTGTACAATTAAAAATACTTGCTAGTCTACTTATCAAGTGAACAAAAAGTAGGACCACAACCCATCACAAAATTGTTAGACATTCAAATTTTTTAGTTGAATGATAAATAACAAGATACTTTTTCATTATTACACATTAACTTTTTAATTTTTCATTGTAAAAGTAGGTTTCAATTAGACTTTTCTACATGCAAGTAGCTTTTAAAACCTATTTTCTACAATGTAAAATTTGATTCAAGTATGTGTTAAATATATTCTACCAAAGATAAAGTAGATTTTGGTGATGTTGTAACTTGATGTAGTTAAACTATTACCTATGTAATTCTTTAATGGGTATGTTTAGTGATTTAGTTGTTAATAGGATTTCATGATTTAATTTGGTCACGGTACATTGAATTTCACATATTAATTTGTGTGAAAGTGATGTGAAATCACACGGGGAACCATGTGATAGACTTTAAGAAATTTCTTGTTTAGTTTCCTTATGAATAGTTTATGTAAAATCACATGGGGAGCCATGTGATTTCTAGTTTAGTTTCTTTTTGGAATATTTTATGTGAAATCACATGGGGAGCCATGTGATGTATAAATTTTAGGAAATTTTTTGTTTAATTTCCTTTTGGATAGTATATAAATGGGTGTTTGTGGCCTTTAGAAACACCTTCACTTGAGAGAAAGAAGTTGTTGTATGAATATAAAGTTTCATGGAATAGAATTGTGAAGGAATCGAGGTTTTAGTTTTGAAAGGTTTTGGTGTTATTTATGTGTAATTCATGTGTAGTTCATGGTAGGAAAATGGTGAGACATATTAATTATACATAGACAATAGAAATGTGAGAAAATATTTATGCAACCAAGAACATAGATTTTCATAACTATGTAATAAACATACATAGTTTCAGTCCTAAACCCATTTGTGATCTACATCTTTTTGTTCCGTTGTTGGGATCCAAATTTATGTTCTTTTTGTTGTGGGATTTAATTTTGTTGTTGAAATTTTGGTAGGAAGAAGAAATAATAATAATAATAATTTGTTTTGTTTTAGAACGAGAGATGTAAGGTGATTTGTTTATCCCCAAATCATGGAAAAAAGTGCTAACATGGGTGGAGGAGATTCAACTTGTGGCAATGGAGATTACAAAAGGCAAACCAAGTCGAGTTTGGTGCACGATTGGACGCATAAAGCAATATCATGAAGACCATAAACACGAATCATGGTTTTGAAAAAATAACCTATTTTCAAAGTTGAGGTTTTACAAAAATAACCTATTTTCAAATTGAAAAGCTTTGCAAAGAAAAGTTATAGGTAAGAAGGGTTAATAAGCTACAAGCAAGAAACCTTAACAACTTTTCTTTACGAAGCTTTTCAAACTCCCACAAATTCAACTTTAGTTCATGCCTAGGAGTATAAGTAAAATCCAAAAGCAAACTTGGGGTCAAACATAATGACTTGTGTTTTATGATTTTCATGATGTTGCTTTATGCATCTAAAAGATATAGATCACAAACGGGTTTAAGACTGAAACTATGTATATTTATTACATAGCTATGGAAATCTATGTTCTTGGTTGCATAAATATTTTCTCACCTTTCTATTGTCTATGTATAACTAATATGCCTCACCATTATCCTACCATGAACTACACATGAACTACACATAAATAACACCAAAACCCTTCAAAACTAAAATCTTGATTCCTTCACAATTCTATTCCATGAAACTTTACATTCATACAACAATTTCTTTTTCTCAAGTGAAGGTGTTTCTAAAGGCCACAAACACCCACTTATATATTATCCAAAAGGAAACTAAACAAGAAATTTCCTAAAGTTTACATATCACATGGCTCCCCATGTGATTTCACATAAAACAATCCAAAAAGAAACTAAACTAGAAGTCACATGGCTCCCCATGTGATTTTACATAAAATATTCATAAGGAAACTAAACAAGAAATTTCTTAAAGTCTATCACATGGTTCCTCGTGTGATTTCACATCACTTTCACACAAATTAATATGTGAAATTCAATGTACCGTGACCAAATTAAATCATGAAATCCTGTTAACAAGTAAATCATTAAACATACCCATTAAACAATTACATAGGTAATAATTTAATTACATCAAGTTATAATGCCCTCAAATATATAATGATATTTATGCTATAACTTCATACATGTCTATTTTATTAAATTTTCTAATGAAAAAATAGGTTTGAACACCATTTTGACTAGTCAATTTCAAACGTACTTATTCCCTACTTTTATCATAATGAAAATTTGAAATTTTGTAGTTGATTTACAATAAACCCAATTGAGGGCTTAATAGTTTTAAAAGGAAACACAAGTAAAATTTGAATCTACTTTCTTGTGTTTTTGTGAAAAACTATTTATTTTAAAACTTGATATTTTTTCGTCAACTTTTTATATATATTTTACCATGCTTTCACCTTGGCATAAAAACATATTGCAGTTTTTTTTTTAAACATTGGCCATTTTGCCTATGACAAAGCCCGTCAATGTCAAAACTTTTATTATGTTCTATAAATGTGACTTCAAATACATTAATAAAATTGCATTAGGTTTTTTTTAAAGTCAGTAGGAACAATGGGCTAGAAGGCCATGCTTGCTTAAAGCCAATAAATGAATGCCATATCATTTCCTTAAACTTTAGTAGATTAATTATTGAAAATTGAATGTGAAATTAAATTTTTGTGAAATGTATTATAACCTATTTTGACATGTTATGAAACCACTTTTGTGCAATTGTGTATGGAGGTGCGATTTGATAGATTTTATGCCTACCTACCACTTTACCCACATGTCTCATGTATAGGAAGAAGGGTAGGTTTCTCCAAAAAGGTCCACAAAGATCCCAATGTGATTTTTATCTTTTATAATTTTCATTTGCTAGCTTTTCTACATATTATAACAAAGACCTATAAGATGCTTGCAACCCTAGGGAAGAAAGGTTTACTGTGTGAAGTACATCTAAATTCAAACAAAAAATGAGGTTGAGTTTGTACATTTCCATTCAAAATGGTGTTATTCACACACAAGCACGTGCATGAGTTGACTTGGTAACACCATGCACAATTCATTTTACTTTCTCTAGCTCAAGGGAGGTTGGGTGGGGAAAGGGGAGTCCATACATCATTAACACCCCATCACATGGGGATTGATGACATGTTTTTGGACTCTTTTGAATGCCATACAATTCTAATGGAATATATAAAGAAAAAACCCATTTGTCACTACATGGCTTTGGAAATGGCTTTGGACACTTTGACGCCATGCAACAATGAACAAGATATGATGGGCAACATTACCTTTCATAAAAAGCTGCTATGTAAGTATTCCACAAAATCTAGCCATCTTAATAATGGAATCGGTTGAAAATTTCCTTGAACTTGGGGTTGATAAATTAGATTTATCTTCAACATATAAAGCCAAGCCAAGATTAATTTATGTTATATGGCATTGAACATATAAGCCATATGTTTACACATGAGTTATCATATCTAGTAAGAAAATTGATTTCCAATACAAACCTGCATATATGTCTATTTCATCCATTTGTCTTATTTTTTTTCAAATCTATGATTGTAATCAAATTTGGCATATGGCTACTTTTGCATATGTGAAAGAATATTTTCAAAAAAAACCTACCCTTCTTAGAAATAATTCTTAATTGAAAATAATCTTTCACATGTGTGTTTGTACTTGCTAAAGTTTAAAATTCCATTGCAATTTGCTACATGCTTGAACACTATCCTTCATCCTCATTGGTTGATTTTTTTTTGTTAAAGCTATGTACATATTTGGGTCAAAACATGACATATGTAAAATGTTGAAAAGACTTCCAAGGTTTCACATTAAAGTACCTTGATATAACATTGAGATATTGTCATAATTTGTAATTCTCATTGGTGGAACAAATGGTTAATCATCGTCCAATGTTTTTTAGTTGAGACTTGAAACATGCAAAATGAAGTGTGTTCACAAAAATCTAAGGTTTACATTACAATTTGGTTCAAAGCACCAAAATGGTCTTCAAGATTTCAAATCCTTAATAATGCATTCCTATAAAATTGTCAAGTTATTTTGGTCAAAAATATGGTTACATAACTTTTGCACCATTGAATAGTTTTATATTACAAAATCATTCATTGAAACATTGGATTGGTTTTCCTTGAATCATCAATCTGATTCTTTGTATCCTTAAAAATTACCCATCAAGATATTTAATGTATAGTCTATGGATACCGACATTTTGGCTCAAATCTTGGTTATTGATAACACCACCTTTAAATTGTGCTCCAAGAAAATAGTCTATAAATATAAGTTAAGTGTGTTGGAAAGCCCCATAACCTTACCCCCCAAATTTATCACAATTTGAGAAAAGGTTGACTACCATTTTAAAAATGTTTTGGCCACATTTTTCAATGCCAATAGGCCCAAGAATAAAGATGCTTTAAGAAAGTAGTTCACATCTTTCATATCCACATTAAAACTTATCCAAAGGTTTTTTGAACACCTTTATCTCTAACAATTGATTCCTATGGGCTCTATGGTAAGTTGAAAATAAAGTAATTCCTTGCACCCAAAAGATTCTAGCATCTAGAATTGAGAACAATATCTTTCCCATACAAAAAAAGTTTCACCAAGGGTTTTTAGGGAGAATTTAGAAGTGAGGGCTAGATTGTAAAGATACCCACATTTTTCACTCCCAAATTATTCGGCAAACCATTCCAAGTTTCATCATGACAAAAATATTCTCGAAGTTTCACCTTTCACGTGGGGGTGGGGAAACTGACCAAATGAGGAGAAAGGAACATGAAATTTGAAACTCATATGTGCAATAGCCCTTTAATTTGATTCATTGCTTTAGACATATTACATACCTACAATGTAATGTTTTCCCTACATATTTGTAAGTGTTACCTCAGCTAGCATCATCTCCTTCACACATCATTTAGGTGCCTCTAGGAAGCCATATTCAAATTTTGTGGGGGCTAAAACACTAGCTTTGGCTAGTTCCTTATTTTTAAAGAACCTTCAATCTTGGTTTTGATTTTTTTTTAAAAAAATTTTGATATAATATTTGAGTAAGGTTTTCTACCATTAAAAAGTATTTGATAACCTTTGGATAAGGTTTTTTTTCCCATTCGAAAACAAAATGATGATCAATTATAGTGAGTTAGAAAAAAAAGAAAAAAAATGGTTCCAATTATAGTTTGGTTTTACGTTTATTAATTAAGATTCCATTTTTTAAAAAAAGATTATTATTGCAAGTATGTTTTCAAAAAAATCAAAAATGTTCTATTGAAATAGTTATCCATTTGCATATAGCCATTCAATTTTCAACAAATCAAGGAAGTCATGAACACAAATTGACTTTCTCAATCATCCCTAAAAATGTTTAGTGCTAATAGGTTGGCCCAAGGATTCCAAGTAGTTAGTTCTAATCATGGTTCCTTATACATTTGAAGAAGATAATTAAAAATGTGATCACAAGGAAATCAAGATCAAAATCAAACATGAAATCATAATGTAAACAAAAACATTTGGGGGTGCTTCACTTTTACAACATACCCAAAGTATTGCAAGGTTTGATATTTGGGCAAATATAGTGATTTGTAACTCATGCCCCTTAAATCACATATTCCTTTTCTCACATATTTTACTTTGCAATCACATTTGTTTAGATGCAGTTAAGATTCATCACCTTCATATTGTGTTCCAAAAGTCCATGAGGGGCTTACACAACCAAATAACATCAGAACTATTAAAGTGCATCAAAATATATGTACAAATCAATGAAAGAATAAAATAAAATATGTAAACCTATTCAAAAAACAAAAAATAAAAATGCCAAATACAAAAAAAGAAAAGAAAAAGATTGGTGCAAAACACATAAACAAATATAAAAGGATATTGATTACATGCACAAAAAATGATCTATTTTGAATCTTCCTCAAACAACTTTAAAAATAAAAAATAAAAAACTTGTGTTCGGGCTAATCATATCCTCCTCAAAAGCCAAACAATCAAAAATATTTATTATTTATTAGTTTAATACCAACATAAACATAAGAAGGCCAATTCTTGATAATCAAAATCACATGATCGAAATTTCAATTCTGAGCTTGAAATAATCGTTTGAAACAATTTTCCCAAAGAATGTATCATCAATACACTTGCAATAAAAACAAATAATCAATTTAATATCATACTTTGCAACAATTTGAATTGCAACAAATTACCTACATAATGGTGTATAACATTCCTTCATGTTTTTGAACCATGGGTCAAGCACGATAGCCAACATGTTGTGGGCTTTGGCATGAATGTAGGATTTTGAAAATGCTAATAAATGGGCAAAGACATTGTAAACTTGTGTCATCATCCTTAATTTGAGCTCATATAATTTTTAATCAAAGTCACATCAAATCAAAGGTTGATTCACAACTTGAATTATGGTTTGAACATTCTTCATGGTAATGCATAATGTGAAGGTACAAGTGCATCAAACAACAACCAATAGGCTTGGCTTTGGTTGAAGACGCATTACTTGACAATTGACAATAAGGTGCCAAAAACAACTTCAACAATAGCCCAAGTTTGGCACATTGGCACACTAGATGAAAGATGTAGAATTTGTTATCACCCATAACAAATTGAGAATTCATTTTTATACTCAAGAGTTTCTTGGAACAAGATGACTCATGAGGCAAACAATGTTTTCATAGGAGTTTTGAACATCCACATTGGTAGGCCTACTATGATACAAAAATCCTTCCATTCTTGCCTCCCCTTCCCTCGTTGTTGTTTTTTACAATGATGTTTGGACAACTTTCAAGCTCACCTCTAAAAATCCACTACGCACTTTAATGTCACCAATATTGTATTGGGTTTGCCTTTGACATGGCATGTCCAAAACATGAGCCACTAAAGGGACATGATAATGGAAGGGGAGAACAACAACCCACACAAATGTCAATGCATTTGTTAAGGTTGAAAGATTTGGATCTTCATCTTTAACATAAGCAAGCACTTTGTCATGAAGAAGCCCAAAAAACCTAATAAAAATTGTACTTGGTTTGCCATGATTGTGTTTGCAATATTATGCACTTCAAATATACCATGTGTGGATTGCTAGGAATTGATAATGAAACTCATAACCATGGAAAATGTGTCACATTTGCCATGAAACATCCAAAGATCAAATGAGGTTGTGCAAGGTGAAAGCATGGTTAGGTGGCTCAAAAATGGCATTTGAGAGTCCATAATCTAATTCTAGCGATTTTTTAAAAAGTTTTAATAATTATCAAACCATAAATCCTATAATTATCCCCTATGCTTTTAATCATGAGTACTAATAAACCAACCTATGAATATCCCTAAACATGTGATTGATAAAAAATCCAAGAAAAAGATTAAATTTTTTTAATGTGAAATGGATTTTCAAGGATGCAACTTAACAATGATCACGTGATTTAAATCTTACATATATATTAGGAAAGTTTCAATGCACTTCACTAATAAAATTTTCATTTGATGATGCTTTATTTTTTAATTATTATTTTTACAATACTTTGACATTTTTTTGAGTCCACATTTTTCATTTTTTTTGTGTGACAAATGTAGTGTTATCATTTCAAAAGTCCATTATAAGTCCATAATCTTTTTAAAATTCATCCAAAAACTTTATGATGATTCTAATTAAAGTACATGACAATAACAATAGTTAAAAAATTAAAAATGTTAATTTTGAATATGGTTTTAAATTTTACGTTTGTATGTAATTTAGAAAAATTCCAAGTGTGATAGTCCAAAATGTCCACCTATTCATGCTTTCACCCTACATGTAACACATGATGCAAGATAATGTAGAAAATATTTCTCCTTGGTTTTCCCACAACATTTGGGAAAATTTCAACCACTAATTGGTGTCAAAAAAAAACATAACATGAGCACATTGTCATAAAACCATGTGTTTTAGCCATGAATTTTCAATAGAAGATAAAGGTCAATATCCATTTGCAATGTACAATACTAAATCTTCAAGAAATGCCTTTGAATGAGATATAACTTGCCATAAGGTTAATTGTTGTTGGATTTTTTGGAGTGAAAGCATAGTTAGGTGGATAGTTTGGATTATCAAAATTATAATTTTCCTAAATTATAGATGAATTTAAATTTAAATACATATTGAATGTTAACATTGCGAATTTCTAATTATCCATGTTGCAATAAATTTTTAGTGGGAACCATATTTAAAATTGCAAATGATTTTTAAGAAAAAAATGAACTCAATGTATGCCATAATAGTGTCAAAATAAAAATTTAAAAATAGGACGCATTGAAACTTTCCCAATATAATAAATTATCATTTGAAAAATTAAATGCCATGAATTTTTTCATTTTTTTTTTTTTCATTTCATATTGAATAACCGAGCTTTCACATGGATTTTTTAACTAGTCACATGTCTAGGGATATTTATAGGGCATGTTGTCAATATTTTTTATCAAAATCATAAGGGATAATTATAGGATTTATAATTTGATAATTATTATAATTGCAAGAACTAAACTTAATGTAAGATGTGTAGGCTCCAAAATGTCAAAAATGAACCATTTAACCATGTTTTTACCCTTTATGATCTAAGGAGGAACATATTTTCCTTTTCATTGATGCTTGTTAGAAAAACATTAAAAAAGAGACTTTGGAGGAAATGAATATGAAATGGATTTACTAGACATTTGAAAAGCTAAAGGAGGTTTTTTTAATTTCAACTTTCCAGACGCATCCTAATACCAAAACCCGGTAAAGTGAAAAAACAGCCCTTAACCATGGTTTTGTCATTTTCTACACCAATAACAATCCCCACCTCTTATATTTCTATGTGTTCATTAGTAACATGTTTTTTTCAAAAAACTTGTATCACATTCTTTGTTGTAGTTCATAAGACCCTTGCTCAAATCCCATCGAATTTTTTTCTAAAATCAACATCCATTTGAACAACATGGCACACAACACATTGCATGGTTTGGGGATTGCATGAATTGATCTTTTCACTATCATGAACAACAACAAAAAAATTAATGTTACCTTACGCTTGATACAAAAAGAATTTTTGATTTTTTGATTGGCCACAAGTTGTGGAGCAAAAACACCCAAGCTACATCCACTTCCACATTGGATGTTTGATGTGATCTAATAGCTTTAGTTGTAGACAAGAAGTCATTGCCATCTTCATCAATGTTGTCATCAATTACAATTGATATTATATTGTGAGTAGCACTCGATGATGCCATCAACAGTAGAAATAACATAAGCTACATAGATGCAACATAGAATAGTAAGAAAACAACAACATAAGAAAAAAAATCAAAAGAAAAAAAGAAACATACACAACACCTTCAAACAAACAAACGTAAACATTGGATGTTCTTGGAAATATAAAATTTAACTATTGCTACCATGAGGTTTGGTAGATTAGAAGGGTGTTTGCACACTATAGTGACTTTATATGGATGTCACAATGATAGTTTTTCATGTATTCCTTATATATAAGAAAATAAATAAAATAAAATTCATTGAAAAAATAAAAAAATGGATTCACTTATTAAAAGCTATTATAATCAACCTTACAAGAATGAAAAAATCAAATCAAAATCATGGATAGCTAATAAGTAATGGACTTTTGAATTTTGCCCACACTTTTTGTCACACTTGCAAAATTCATGGATGTGGGCTTTTCTCTTACAATGTGTTAGTCTTATGTGTTTAAAACTTTGGGATATTAGATGAAACATGTTTAAGAAACTAAAGATCCATTGAATGAATGGAATGTGATTTTAATTTATTATGTTATGGACTTTTTAAAATCCCAAAAATTGTAATTTTTTAAAAAGCCCTTTTAAGCATTTAAAAAAAATATATTTTTATAAAAAAAAATTGTGATATTTTTTATATGTCTTACAACATCATGATTTGAAATTGGAAATGGAAAATAATGTTACTTTCAATATCATCTAAATATTCATAAGCCAATTTTCAACTACATTAGAAAATAACTTTGAAAAGGGATTTTAATCCACCAAAATTGTGACACCTTAATGTGCTTTCGTTAGAAAGAATTTGTTACAAAATGACTCACAATATTTCGAGGTTAGTCAAGTTTGACAAAAAAAGAGGTAGGGGGTGAAAGCACATTAGGGGGTGTTGACTTGGGCAATTTCATGACATTTTCAAAATGTGTTGTATTTAATTTTGGGTGTCACTTTTAGTGTTTGGGCTTTATATTGTGATTTTCACAAAGTTAATGTTATCTAATATTATTTAAAATAAATAAATAAATCTAGAAGTCTAAATTTAAGGAATAATTGGTATATTTGTGGTATATGTAGAATAATAGAGCCCAATTATTCTTTTAATTGCACTAGGTTTTGATTTAAATTAATCAAGCAAAAAAATTTGAAATGGAATTTAAAAAAATGGACCACAATGGACCACCTCACATTTTTTGTCATCTTCCATTTGAAAGTGTTTGTTTGTTGAACACATATTCATGTGCATTGTCCTAAAAGAACCCATTTATGAGGGTCCATTCACAATTGGGGTACACAAAAAGAATGTCTCACCCCAAAATCACTCTCAAAACATTGCTTTGAATGACCATTACATTTACAAGATAATTTATTTAGTAGATTTTTTTTTCATTGGATATTCACATACTTCTTGATTAAAATGGTGGTATTTTTTGTGATTTGGATGTTTAAAACATGTCTTTAAGTGTCTTGAAAGATGGCTCAGGAACCGTGCCCCATTGTGTAATTTTGTCAAAAAAAGACTCAACAAGACTAACAACATTTGTTCAAATTTCCCCATGTTTACCCACAAATAGAATAAAGTATGTTCTATATGATGGAATACATTTTTAATATGATCAATCACTAAATTTTGTGGAATTAATGTTAAAATCTTAATTTTTTTCATAAAATAGATGCGTTAATGAAGATAATCAAATTAATTTTGTTAGTTAAAAATTTACATTCCAAAGGTTTAAAAAGAAGTATAGGAGATGTGGGTGCAAAAAAAAGACATAATTTGATATTTTTAATAGGGTTTTGGCACTCCAAATGAAAGTATGTGATTATGAAATGTCTACATAGTCCTGCATTCCCTTTTGGTTGATACTTGAATAGGACATTCAAAATTTGTTTAATTGATTTGAATCATTCATTGTAACATTCATTGGTTGAAAGCCTAGACACACATATCCCCTTTCATTGTTTAGCATACCAGAACATTCATTTCGCTAAGTCTTTAGTTTAAAACTTAGGACACAAGACAAATGGGCGTCATGGTTCTTGTTGTGGTACCCCAATTGTGAATGCATCCATGATATGATAATTATCAAACTTTTCACATGGCTCACAAACTTATTCAAGTCATATAAAATCATAATGCTTAATAGATACAATAAATTTCAAAAAGATTAAAAATCATTTCAATCATTTTTTGAATATATTTACATTTTTTAGTAGTATGATGTGATGTATATTTCTTTTGCACAAATATACTCTAACATCACATCATATGAAATAAAAAAGTGTAATTTTTTTTTGCATTTGACTTCTTTGGGTTTTGACCTATTATAATATGCAAAACATTATGAAAATATTTCATAATAATGACATGGTTGGAGTTCGAACATGGGGCCCCTAAAAAATAATACAATGTGACAATAATCTTAGGCCCCCCATAGTGTGCTTTCACCCTAGGTTGCCATTTAGCTAATTACTTTTTAAATTCATGCAAAGAAAATGAATATGTACCATCACATCCCATTTCAAAACATCATAAAATGAGAAAGAAGAACAAAACATTATAGTTGTTTCCAATCTCTATAAACATTTAACAACATGATCTCCAATATTAGAAGAAATTTTAAATCATTAACTTCAAATACAATATCTTGAAAATGATAGAATTACTATTATTATTATGTTGTGCAAAACATTAACAAGGTTACGACATTGACCTTCCGTCCTATCTTCCAAGACAACCTTGTGAGGTAAAAATGTAAATTCTACATATAACTCTGTTACATTGGCACCAACACAAAAAAACACCCAATTAGTCCTAAATGCAAGGATCCCCACCACTTGCATTCTAATTCGTCAATTGTGGTGGTTGTTGCAAGTCCACATATAATGTTGTCAATGCAATCATTGCCTAGTAACAAAGGCACAATTCAAACAAAAATTTTCAATTTAAGTACTTGTTAATGAAAATAACTAGGTTCATCACCCAACAAAATAGTGTAATATGATACAATTACAACAAACCTTTCACACATCTATTGTTGCAAGCATAATCAATCTTCACAAGAGACATTTAACGACAACACACAATGAGTGCGATTATAATTCATAATCTCATGAGAATTTTCATCACAAAATGTTGAACCATCACCTTTTTGAATGCGAATCATAACAATGATTACATTCGAAAATTTTGTGTAGCTTGGAAGACTATATTGTTTGGAAGAGTTGCACAACTAATTGTCTTTACAACAAGAAGAGGAAAAAAAGATCTTGTAGGCAAACAATAGGGATGAAAACTCCAACGAACCTTGTTATTAAGCAATATTATTATTATTTGTGAAATACAACAAGGACTAAAGGAAATAATCTAATGGAATTTCTTGGCTAGCTAGTCACATGTCACTGGCAAGCTAGTGTCGCAAACAAGCTAGTCATTCTCTCTGATTTGCACAATCTTTCATTCACCTTGATTTGCCTTCAACCATTGCCAATGTCTCTTATTACATGATAATCATGACCCTTTCCTTTTTCAACAACAATTGTAGATTTGGACATGGGCAAATTCTAAAAGCAATAGTGAAAAATGCAACAACAAAAAACACAAAAGTGGAAGAAAGAAGGAAGAAGATGATGAAGCTAGGCATGCAAGAAGTGCAATGGCTGAAAGCGATGTTCAAAGAGCGAAAAACAAAGGGTTTGCAACAAAAGAAAAACTTTAAACCTTGATGGAAAAAATGTCAGGAGATGGGTTAAGGTCTATACCCTCACCTAGATAGAGGTGGGTACAAGGTTCTGATCTTTTGGCCATTTCAAATATAGAGGCGAGTACAAAGGTGGATACAAGGTTGAAGATCTTCATATTTGGACCCAGACCCACTGGTTCTAAATAGCCCATGTGGATAAGCTTCCAACTTTGGTCCCTACATGTTCCCAAAGTAAGGTGCCTAGAACAATTCAACAACCAAGTCTAGCCCCCATTTTGAGAATGTTCTCCGACTGGTGGTGTTCCCCATGGTGGTTTGGAGTTTGGACATAGTTCTTAGTCTGGAGCTGCTTTTCACTCTTGACAAGCTTTCTAATGCCTATGGTAATATGCTGCAATCATACTTCATGGCAAGTGCATGCATAATACTTTCAAAGTTAAGCATGAGGCATTTTTTCCACCAATTCAGACCAGCAATTTGCTAACTAGCACCAAAAATAGCATGGCTACCCATGTGGCAGCTGGTGAGGAAAGCATCAAAGGTTGCATTTAAATTGTGGGGTCAAGCCCTACTACAAGGACATTAGCATAAGAGGGGACCCATAAGAAGGGACCCGCCACAATTCTGATAATGTCCTTATTTGAGGGCCTTTCCCAATGTGAAGATCATGCCACAAAATTTAGACAAATGTAATTGAAAGATCTTCCTAAAAATGGAAGATCCCTCCAAAAGTGGAAGAACCCTCCACCAAGAAACAAAATTTTGCTTAGGTAGAATTCCATTTTAGAACTTGCCCTCCCCCTAGCACCAGACAAATTTTGGCAGCTTTCAAGCATTCAAATTGTTCTTGAGAAGATTCCTAGATTGCCATGCATCCCTTCACCCACAATCCATAAAGCCTTCCAAGAAATTTTGGGAATGCATTTGGAGGACACCTTACATAATGAATATCACACCTAGAAAAGAGAAGGGATATTACACCTACTCCTTAAGATTGGAGGAATCCAATATAAATAAGGAAGTTACATTTCTAAAGTAGGTGCAAAATCCCCTTCCACTCCTAAGGAGTAGACATAATAGAGTTTTCCTTAAAGTCACCCTGTCTTCACCCTGTCTTTGGGCCTCCTTTTACCCCCTATCCCCTCTTTCAGTGAGGTCCACAAAGTAAGGAAGTTTTCAATCTGGGTATGAAATGCTGAAACTCAGCATTCAATGCACATGGCTCGAGGTAATGATCATAGTTGTACAGGTAGGAGCAGTGAAAATATATGCAGCAGCAATGGAGGCACTCAGATAAAAGGAAAGAGGGGGTCAAAACAGGATGAAACTCATTTTACCACCAAAAAAACCCAAATTTTATCACATAAACACATAAATTTTATCAATTTGTTTTCTATTCAGAAATAGATTTTTAATTTAGATATGTGAGAAAATAAAAATTGAAAAGAATTATTATTGATGGTTTCAATATGATGGAATGACCAAAAATAATTCTCAGAATATGTATTATAATTTAAAAGTTTCAATTCTAGAATCCAATAGTGTAAATCATTCGAAATTTAATTTCGTTTCAACATATTTGAGACAACATGTTTTCTAGAAAATTGCTACTTAACTACTAAATGATGAATATTAATAAGTCATGTCAAGATGATTATAATTGAACTCATTAAAAATTCCTGCCATAGTACAAAAAACAATTTTAGTAGACTTGGAAATGTTGAATTAAGATTGAATGTGCATCTAATGAAATTTGATCTGTTTATACTTAAGATTAGATACACAAATCATATGCTTCTAGAATATTAATTAAGGTTTCTTTTTTTAGTGGTACATTGTCTTAAATTTGGCAATAATGTTTCTTAATTAAGAAAAACATAGTTTGTTTCTTTTTTTTTGGTGTGGTAACCAGCCAACCCTCTCTTGACACCTAGTTCATGCAATTTTGTGAAAATTTCATGGTGCTTGATCCAGGATTTAGATAATGGAAGCTCTTAGAGAAAAAGTTGTGGCTCAATCACATTTTCTTGTAACATTTTTAAAATATTCAATATGAGTATTGGCTAGTATGTTCAAAAGTTGATACCCACCCAACACTAGTTTATTCCAAATTTGCATGAGCTTTAATGTTGCTCGTTATCTAATGATCATTTTGCCAAGAGAATAATATAAGTTATGCAGCTAGCATTGCAATTTCTAAGTATAATTGTGGTTTTTAACTAGGTTGAACAACCTTAAGATTTTACTCTAAAAATTCAAAAAAAACTTTTAGATTTTACTTTAGATTTCTTCCTAATGGTGAATAGTTATAGACTAGGTATTCTACACCTCCGAGTCTGGACTAGGTCAATTCATGTTCTCAAGCTTTGTCAAAAACCTCAACACTATGAACCCGTACTACTTAGCTTCAACTTGGAGCATAACTTACCTTCAGATAACAAAATTGGGGCCCAGCTGATGTCTTCATTGGGGAAGGGGGAAATACTATGAGAGCATGGTAAGCCTAGTTAGTACATATGGAATATTGGAATACAACAAACACAAAACGACAAGTTACCTAATTTGGCAAGCAATTGTGGAATAAATTTTTGACACCATCAAAAGGAGAAAATATCAAGGATTTCATGAAGATTTGGTTTAGGGAACCATATAACTTTTGTTTTTCTTGTTGTTTTCTATGGCTAGATGGGACCATTGGCCCCAGCACTTACAGCTTGCATTGGAATAGCCTTTCATGAAATTGGGGATGCAAGAATTTGTCTTATTATCCTTTGCTTGGATGGATAAAGTGGAATATAACAAAGGACATGATATGGGTGGGGCTAGGTGGTTCCCCCCCCTTCCCTCCTCACTCCCTTGAAGCATTTCATAGGGTTCAAACTCCTCCCAGGTTGAACTTGGACTACTTCAGGTTTGTGCTTTTGTACATGAAAATGCAACCCACAAGGGTGGGATCCGAGCAAGCCAATCAATGAGATACATATCACACCACCGAGTCAAATATCATGGATCCTTACTTACTTACTTCCTTACCAGTCTTTTATTTTGGGAATTTTTTTGCACAAATGAGAAAAAAATAAAAATAAAAATTTACTCACATACTTACTAAGTAAGTACATAATGAGATGTTTTGAACACCAAAACTTGGCACAAAATGATAGCCATTTTGAACACCATAATATATATATATAGGTAAGTTAGGTGTACTCTAATTAAAACAAAATTATAGCCATTTTCAAGACCATATTATATACCTAACTTAGGTGTACTCTAATAAAATTCTCCTTCAAAAAAATATGCTGATTACAATATTGGATTTCATCTCCCCCTTTAAAAAAAAAACCTTCACAAAACTTGCCTGGTGTTTTGGTACATTCACATGTGGAGAAAAAGCTTTGTGAAATATAACTGAAATAAGTTATATTTAAAGTTGAGTTATGAATAATAAACCAATGCATGAATCAAATCATGGAGGAAATTATCATGGTATTTTATTTTCAAGGAAAATAAAATAAAATAAAACTTTGAATTGGAGTTTATTTTATTGAAAATGGAGTTCTTGTTAATAATCTAGAAAGTTTAGAAATCAAGGAGAAATGATCATGAAATGTCAAGGAAAATGAAGAAAATAATAATAAAAATTGGAAATGCACAAAACAATGAAAATGTAGTAAATTATAAAATTGAATGTTTGAAAATAAGTGAGTTTTTTTTACATATGAAACCTTGGAGGTGTTGTTGAAGAGCTGAAGATATCAACAACATTAGTAGTGCCTTTTAGGATGGATCACATGTTCTGGGCAAGCCTAACTTATGTAAAGAGTGGATTTTAATTTTTATTTCATTATTACAAAATGTGGGTGCATTTCATTAATCTTGTTCATTAAATTAGTGAATTCACTATTTTTTTCATTGGTCCCCATTCATTACAACCAATGAATTCACTCCAAATCTAATGAAATCACTATAAGGCATTCATTACAACCAATGAATACACTCAAAATCCAACGAAATCACTTGGCATCATTCATTGCAACGAATGAATTCACTTAAAATCTGATGAAATCATTTTACATCGCTCATTACAACTAATGAATTCACTCAAAATCCAATGAAATCATTTGGCGTCATTCATTACAACCAATAAATTCATTCAAAATTCAATGAAATCACTTGATGTATAAAAACACCTTTTGTTATAGTGTTTTTATTTTTAAAAATATATATATTTTGAAGACTAAAAATCTCATTGCAAAACCCAAAAAAAACATCGAAATTGAGTTTTATTGAGGTTTTGATGACCTAAAAAAAAAACCAAGATTTCACCCAAAACAAACAAAACAAAGTTGAAACATTATTATAATAATAAAATCATTCAAAGTATTTTGTCATGTGCAGTTATTTTGTATTCATTCTCTTAGGGGGTTGGAATTCCCAAATTAGAAAACTGAGCTGAAAAGATTGTCCCATGACGACTGTTGAGTCGAGATCTGTAAATCCTCTTCTCTTGATCTGTAATCTTCCTTCTTCTTGAGCCAAAAGAAGAAGAAGAAGAACAAAAACAACATTGTCGAGATTGAAATTTTTTTTATAAAAAACCGACCTTCCTCCTCCTCCTCGTCGTCCTGTAACAAAATCAATAGAAATCTGACAGTAAATCTTGCACCCTGGAAAAAATCCATTAAAAAAAAATGAAATCATCCTTATGCACAAAAATCGATACAAAAAAATCAAAAAAATTTGACCTTTCTTGTGCAGAAATCGAGAGAAATGCGATCGATCTTCCTTTCACAGGAATCGATAAAAGAATACTTGAACCTTCTGTTTTTTTTGCAGTGAAGGAATGAAGATCATGGATTGATGCAGCACTTGGGTTTGGTAAGCAAAGCTGCAGCAGCTAGTTGTGTAGCAAGCTGCAGCAACAACGCAAGAGCAGCTGTGGAAGAAAGTATTATACCCATAGTTCCAAGCCTTTCGTCGTAGGATTACACACCAAGATACCAGCACTCGGGATCTAGCAAGTACTGATGATCCCAGTACGAGCGATTGATCATCATCATCACCATCATCCCCGCCTGCGGGACGCCTTGAGATCGATCACAATGAACCAATCCACTGCAGCTAGCTTGCTTGCTTGCTAGTTGATGATCAATATAGCCAGAGCTGTTGCTGCTGCTGTTGCAGTGGATTCGTTCTTCTTCTTCTACATCGAGTCATGATAAGATCGTGTGTAATCCTATGACAAAGGCTTGGAAGTGGTACACTGTAAAATTGATATCATTCATTAATCCTCCTCCTCTGCAAAGCTCCTGATCCTGTTGGATCCTGTTTGTTTCAAGAGTCAGTCCAGCTAGCTTCATCATCTGCAAGATCGATTCTAGTCCTCCTACTATCTGACAAAGACTTAAAAGAAAATGAAAAAAAAAAAAAACTGTTTGTTATAATGACGGACAAATATTTACTCTTGCTGAGATCTCCAAAGTCAAACACTAGCTTGATCAAGTTTCATTGCTGCAACTCATCATGATCGATCATGTAGTAGG
>Ga0209611_10002295_pt1 | contig 33533 bp, 25 predicted proteins | sample S1TSphgellanicum_3_FD_187693 | JGI IMG/M metagenome (GOLD analysis project Ga0209611, IMG submission 187693) | Host-associated microbial communities from peat moss isolated from Minnesota, USA - S1T2_Fc - Sphagnum magellanicum MG (SPAdes) (version 2) | ecosystem: Host-associated > Plants > Peat...
TTGGGTGGGAATTTATTTTGCCACATTTGGACTCCAAATTTGAAAACTAAGTGATTTTGGAGGTTTTCAATCGCCAGAAACAAAGAAAACAACAACAATAATAATTACCATATATAATACATATACATAGTGTGTAGCCAAAAATATAAAAAGATGATTAAAGATTTGTAGTTGATATTTGATTTGCCTAAATCTTCTTAGGGTTGATAGATAGCCACTTATTTTTACATCTTCTTATGAACAATTGCCATTTTGGCTACCCAAAAAAAAAACCTTAAAAAAAAAAAAACATTGTGGCTTTTTCTAAAGCTAGATTCAGACCAATGTTTTTAATTTCATTTTTGTGATGTAACACAAGTGGTGATCATCCCAAAAAAGATTTAGCACATGAGTGGATTGGCATTGAGGTGTTGAGTATTTAATTAATTATTTAATTTAATAAAATGTATTTTGGCATATAATATTTCATTTTATTTTATTTTTGGCCTACAATGTGTTATCTTTCTCTCAATACTTTTTCAAAATAACTACTTTTGCTTTCATCCTTTGTTATATGCTCCCTAGACACCATTTCCAACAAACACATAACTTCTCTCCCACTATGTCATGAACACACACCAAACAAGTCTATGGTGCACCTTTTTCTTTAAAATCAAAGCAACCAAGGAAGAGCTTTGTGCTCTTTCTCCAAAGGAGCATGATTGGCCATCCCCCCCACCCTCCTCCCCCTCGCTTTCTTTTAAAGGCTCATGATTAGCATGTGAAAGGATATTGTTATGGGTCCCGCTTTCGAAAATTTCCACAATTTACTTTTGATGATGGGAGTTTCAATTTTTGAAAATTTTGTGCATTTTGGATGATACAGTTCTCCAGAAATAATCAACATGGAAAATAATTTAATTGGTGTCAAATCCCATTCATGTATTGTTACAATTGATGACCAATTTTAAATTTTTTTTGTCAAAATAATAAAACAATTGGGAGAAAAACCCTACCCCAATTACACTAAAAAAAAATTACTTTATAAACATTAGAGTAATATCAAAAAATTAATGGTGAAATTTAACAATATTTATATGACATCAAAATTTTGCATTGGTTAGCCATAAAGAAAAAGGTTGATGATATTTGAACGAATTTTTTCACACCTTTGACCACCTTTTGACCCAATTAACTTTAGTTGGACTTTAGGTCAAAATGTTAAAGTGCAAGTTTTGAAGTCCATTAGGGGTCTCTCTAGGCATAGAAAATTTTTAGGGTTGCATTTTAATCATAGATGGCTTACGCATTTTCGGTGTGCCAATGGGTTGTCAAGATTTTGTTATGCATTTTTTGGTTGAAACTTTATCTCAAGATGTGCCACATATCGATGATATTTCTTTCTTGAGAAACACCTAGGTTGTTTTGGGTGTTTTGTCTTGATGCGTAATTCGTCGACCTTCTTATCTCACACTGACAATACTTTTTTCTTCTTCCTTCTTGTATTTTTTGGTGAGTTTTGATAGGAGAGTTATGCAGGTATGTGGGGACATTATGGGTCCAAGATCATGGGAGTTTTTTTAGGGCCCCTTAACAAGGTGTTAGGCTTGATTTCCGATATCCTTTGGAAGTATAGGCCTTCTTTCTATGGAAGATTTTGCCCCATCTACTTCTCTAGGGAGTTGGGCTTTGATGGCTTTGTATTTATGTTATATGTTTCATATATTGATAGACTCGTTTTGAAGGAATATGTTTCTTAGGTTAAAGGGCCCTCCACTTGTTTCATTCACGTTTATGTGCAACGCAAACTGGCCTTTCTCCTGTATTTAAGGATACGCACCCTTCTTTTGAAAGTCTGGTAGTTATTGGGGCCCTAGGTCTATAGGCATCTTTAATGGACATTTACTATGACACATCCTTTAGGTCTATTTTGGAGGATGATTACATTTCCTCAGCATTTAAGGCTCATATTCATTCTTATTCAAATGAAGAGATAGGGCTATGGTTGGTTGCTAGGTCATCTATCCATTTGTTTTGCATCACACATTCTACTTTCACTTCAACGCTATGTTTTTGTTTAGGTTTGATTTAACCTTTGACATTTAGTATTTTCACATGTGAATGTGGACACGGGTTGGACACATTTAGTTCGCACTTGGTTCATTGCCCGTTTAGAGGTTACCACTCATGATAAAATGAATACCTTTGCTCAAAAGAGTGGGCACGCTATATGGAAAGAATGGTGGTACATCCTTATGTTAAGACTTTCATTATGAGCTAATCTCTACATGACTTGAGAGGACTAGGTCTTCGTTGTTGATGTGATGGTTATTAACCTGACATGGAAGACGATGGCTTTTAATGTCATTAGTCGACCAAAAGGTGAATTGTGAAACTTAGCGCCATTGTTAAGATATGCAAGTATAGATGGTTTCATGAAGAACACCATTTTATTCCAATGGCCATGGAGGTGCACGGTGCACCCTGATGTGATATGGATTATTTCATTAGGGAGTGTGTTTGTATTTTCCATGATAGATGATTGGGAGGTCATTTATCCTTTTCTTTTCGCATTCAATTTTCTTAGCAACATGTTAGTATTGTTTCTCAACACGCTTTGGCCTTTATTATAAAGAGGAATATTGCCTTGGTTGGTGATGCTTGTTTTAGACCTCTCATTATTATTAGATCTCAGAATTTACATACATGCAACATTAGAGAGGCCATGGATGAAATAACTTCCTACCATGAGAAAGACTATTTCTCTCCCTTTTTTGGGGTTCATGCAGGCTATGCTTCTTTTGGCCTTTCTTTAGCATTCCCTTTTTGTCTTGATGGTTCCAGCCATTGATCTTTTGTTGGATCCCATTTTTGATAAAAAACTCAATGGTAAGATTTTGTCCAATTTGTGATAATCCATATTTTAGTTTATTTTTTGGTTCTTGTGGGTTGTGCATCTTTTGGCCTTTCTTTGGCCTTCCCTTTTTGTCTCCCTTGTGATGATTTCAGCCATCAATCTTTTATTGGGATTTTGCGATGATACTTAAAACATTATATAACATCGAATCTTTTAAAAACCTAAAATCTCATTAAAATGAAAATGTCATGTAACACCCCCCCTCCCCCCGCCCAAAAGGGCATTTAAACTCAATGTTTGTGTTGAGTACAAAAGTTCTTTTATCCTTATAATGTTCTTTTTTCCCTTCAAACTTGTTCTATTTGTCCACTGTACTCGATCGCTGTCGAAATATGACACCTTCCCTTCATTTTTAATTCTTGAACATCAAATAAAACTTTGGTGCAACAAAGTGATTTCTTTGTAAAAGTTCAAATAAGTTGTATTATTTATATTATCATTTATATCTGAATAAATAAAAGCCAAAAATTATGAATGAACAAATTTTATACAATTTTCATTATTAATTTGTTGTATTGCAAATTTGTAATGTGTTCTGTTAGATGGCAAGTCTTTTTTTTTCTCTTTTGTTATTTGAAGATGAATATTAAATCTTGCTTCCGGATTGTCAATTGCCTTGGGTGGTCTTTCTCATCCACTCTTGCTTAGCTATTATGGACATTTGTCTTTTATTTCAGAATTATGAAGATACTCATTTAATGTGACCACATATGAATGTGAATAATTTACTATTGACTCTTTCCCCTCAACACTCCGAGCATGAAAACATGACAATGATAGAACTAAGTTACGGAATGAAAGAGCTTCTTGAGTTAGATTTGAAATACCTAGATTTTCTACCTTAGGATTTGGATCCTCTGACTTTGCAAATGTGGATTTTCTCATTGCGAATCAAAAATTTGAACAATAAAAACTACATTTTATTTTCATTTAGTCAAATGTAATACTTAAAAAATGGGCGCGCTTAATTCGATCAATGACAGATGACAATGAATTTAAGAATGCAACAAAGAATGCAACATGTAATGATGTACAAACAAAAAATCTGTGTTTTGTGTTAAATTTGGTGATTCTTTCAATCTGCAACAGCCATCTGCATGCTTCAGATGAGAGATCATTATTGTCAAGTCTAACCCTAAGTTGATTGGCACCAACAAGGAAAGAATCAACAGTTCTACATCCAAGAAACCATTTCCACATCCTGAACCTTTCCTGCAGGACACTCCTTGGAATACAGAGGGTCATAGAGCAAGCAATATGCATCTCTACCCTCACACCTCTTCAGTAGGTTAAACTTCAGATGGAAATCTCCTTAGTTCCGATTTTAGGTTTTTTTAATATATCAAGCACCAAAAGATTTCTCACCCACCATCACCTTGAATGAGCCCCTGAACAATTGTTTCTTTCATCATTGTCTGAAACAAAGATGTCAAATGGAAGAGAGTGATCATCATGAGATCTATGTCAGCTGCAGATGCCAGCTGAAAATGGAAGCAAAAATAGAAGTTAGTGCACATGAGAGAGATCATGTTCATATTTCTAGATCATGAGCACAGAGATACACATCCTCCATTCAATGAAGGATTGCATAGTGCAGTTTCTGCAATATCTCAGCATGCATGTTTGGCCCAAATGCCCATTTCCAAAGGAATCCTCAATTGTCATGCATGTAACTTGTACTATTCCAACCATATCATCACCAACACAAACCATTCACATTTTAGCAAAGCATTTGTTTCCCTGTAAAACCCATGTCAAGAATAATTTGTTCTCTGTTGACAAAAATTCTCAAACAAACTGCAATCCACAACCATGGGTGGTTGCAAATAGAATAGGAATTCCAAAAATTGAAGTCCCACTCAACCCACTGCAGACCAAAAGTTGGCTCCTGTTGTTGTCTATGCTCCAGGCACTTCAACAGGCTCAACTTCTGTTTCTGCATCATCTCCCACTGGACGCTCAATCTTTGCCCCAACCTCCTCACTGTAGTCACCATGCACCTGTAATCCAGCAGCACACAGTATTTGTTGGACAAACAAAATACTATCAACCAAACTATGTTGAGGAAACAAAAACAGTAATTATATAGCATGTCATAATGTTGAAAGAAACCTTTGCCATCATAACTCTCACCTCCATAAGCTTTGTCAAGTCGAACTTGGGAGCTTTCAGAATCTTAACTTTGCGGATATAAGTGTTCTGGAGGGGATAGATACCAGATGTTGCCTTCTCAATCTCCTTTCCAATCACCTCTGGAATGAACTTTGCAACTAACTCCTTCAGGTCACAACTCTGGGCTTCACGAACCATAATTTCCCTCATCTTTCGCCTGATCTGGCACAAGGGAAAAAAAAACTGTCCAACATCAGAATGATGATTCTCATCTCACCAATTGTGGGCAATCAAAGATAAATGAGATTGAAAACAACTTGGAGACATGTGTGCGAATTCAGAGCTCTAGGATTCAATACACACAAACCTGACGAATCTGGCTTGACTGAGCATAGCAAGTGCGCTTGATCTGGTTAGGCCTCTTTTTGGTGAAACCAATGCAGAAAATGCGAAGCATGTAGTTGTCTGTTGTTTTCACATCTACATGAGACTCAATAAGACTCTGCCACTTGCGCACTAGTGACCGCAGTTTGTCTGTCGTGAAATCCATACCCTGTTTAGAGCCAACAAGTTCTTTTCAGTTTTTAGCACACACCAAGAGCACAGCTTCATTTCACCAGTTGCAGCACTGTTGCAAGCAACTCCATATCCCCCCATCTTTCTTTTGTGAGCAACAAACAAAGATTGGAAGCCATAGGAATACCAAACCCTAGACAGAAATTGACACACCTCCTGCAAATTCATCTGCTCATCAATCTCTCAGAGACGAATTTCAGATCAGAATACTACTTGCTAAAGACTGAACTAGGTTCCTTATCAGCGGCAGCAGTGAGCCCAGAACATGCAACCAAAATGCATCTAGGTGCACTAAGAATATTAGCTTCAGATGAGACGAACCCAAAAATTGGTGAGGACATTGCGACCCTGCACATCTTCTGCCCTCAACTTGATCTTGCGGAAGGCCTGGTCCTCGTCCTGCTGCAGATCAGCCAATGAGACCTCGAACACTCTTCCTTTCAACCCATCTGAGGCAATCTGTTCAAAACCCAGAGAAAGACAACCGTGAGAACAGCAGCAATCTACAAATCATCCCAAATTGACGCAACCAAAAAGCCCCTAGAGGAGTAGAGGAAAGTAGAGCTATAATAGAGTACAAGAGTTCTTGCAAGGCTAGTTTTCACCTTGGTCCCTTGCGTTCTGGTAACCAGAGTTTTGCCCAGCGACCTCTGGTTGAAGGTTGATGGCGCCTTGATGTCATACCAATCTTTTTTGGAGAAAGGATCGACACTACAAAAGAAAGAAAAATCACAAGTTGATCACTCCATCAACAGCAGCAAACCATCGACACTAACTCTCCCACCACTTCTAAACCCTTCTTCATCTTTCCCCAATTTCAAGCCCTAATGCCAAACCAAGAAACCTACTGACTACGAAAAAACATTCACGAGAATCCAACAAACTCTTATGTCTTCCTGAAGAGTTGGAAAACACACCGCTTCACAAGAAAGTTCCCACAATCCTGCACTACATACAGTGGCAAAGTACATGCACACCTACAGAAAGTGCAGGATTCCTTACATTTTCTTTTTGCCACCTTTCTTGCCCTTGGAGATGCGCTTGTTCTTGCCGACCGCCATGCTTGCAATGTGCAGGGGAATCGAAAGCGCAAGCAAAATCCACGGCAAAAATTTCAAAGAGAATCTCCCACTCTATTCCTGTGCTCATTTTGCTCGCCAATGCCCTCCGAAGCCGCCGCCCGCCCTAACCCTAACCCTAGCCCTAACCCTAATTCCTTTCATTGCTTTGACAAACGTGACCAATAAGTTTAGGGTTAGGGTTTGGTTGTGCGCAGGCTGGGCTGAAAGGGAAGCGGGAGCGATGGCAAACCTCCTTTGCTCTCGTCGCGATTGTAGCTTCGACTCTCGCTCAGCCGTTTCTCCTCTTCGTTATGGTACGTCTCTTGCCTTGATTCGTGCCTGGATTGATTGTTTTGTTTTTGGCAGCTTCTGTAAAGTCGTCTCTCGTAGAGGAGGTTTGTTGCCGAGGTTTTCGTTGTCTGACTTAGCTTTGGGAAAGACTTGTACTCGTTTCTTCTTGCGGTAGTATTGGCTTGTGGAGATGATTCGTGTGGCTAGTTGAGTGTAGTCGAGGAGAGGCTATGAATGTTTTGGTAGGTTGGCTGATCGTCATTGGGATTGGATCATCATCATCATGTGCACAGGTGCTCTCGAACGATATCGATTTGCTGCACCCTCCAGTGGAATTGGAGAGGAGGAAGCACAAGCTGAAGCGTCTTGTGCAGTCACCTAACTCTTTCTTCATGGTGAGCTTTAAATATATTTCGCTTGTCTTAGCTTGTGTTTCTGTTTTCCAACAACTTTGTGTGTTTCTTCTTCACTTGGTCTTTCTTCTTCTTCGTAATCTAAACCAAAAAGCACATGTGAAGAAGACGAAAAACCACATATGTTTTTGTTTTAGTTTGCTGTGACTGTTTGTACTGTTTGTTAACTTGACTTCTCTAGTATCAAGGAATTGGGCAGACATGGAAGTATTTTTCCCTTTTTTATTGAACACTTGTAGACTGAACGTGCTTCTTTCTATGTGTGCTGTAGGATGTGAAGTGCCAGGGATGCTTCACCATGTATGTTCTTTCCTTTTCCCCCTTTGTGCAAACTATGTTCTGCTGATTGCACATAACATGATTGGCTGGATGGTATCACTCTTGGCTAATTGTGGGTAACCTGAGTTTCATTCTTGATGTGAGCCACCGGCTTCTGAGTTAGCTCTTTTGCAGCAATTCATATGCTTTGCAAACATCTGGTTTTGGTATAGGGAAGTAATTCTCAGTTAGCAGATTATTGTGACAAAACAAAATGTAATTGTGAGGCTATCTGAATAACTGCTATCTTTGTTCAATCTTTGCAGTACAACTGTGTTTAGCCACTCACAGACAGTGGTGGTGTGCGGGAGCTGCTCTACAGTCCTGTGCCAGCCCACTGGTGGGAAGGCGCGCTTGACTGAAGGTTGCTCTTTCAGGAAAAAGGGCGACTAGAGCTTATGGTCTTACATATTAGACATGGTTCTGTCTCAATCAAGGTGTTTTTTGGTGGAGAGAAGAGCTAATGTAGTAACAAGCAGTGCTTTTAGAGATCACCTGCTGGAACTTCTATATATCCTGTGCGGTTGGGCATTTGTTACTACATCTGATTGAGAGTATCAATTGATCAAGTTGTTCATCTTTTTTTGGGAGTGTGAGGTTGCTATATTAAATGATTTTGTGTTGAATTGATTGGTTATTGCTGCACCAATATCTGTTATCTTTGTGCACAAGTGCATTTCTTAAAACTCCTATTTTTGGTACATGTAGTTTCTGATGCAAAGGCAAAGTTTTGCAAATGATTGTACAGCTATTCTGCACCCCTCTCTTGGAACTGTATGCAATAATTTTTCATCAGCCTAAACAAGAAAACAAGCAACATTCCTGTACCAAGTTTGAGACATATGCTCAATCTGACAATGCAGTGGCCTTGTGGTCTCCTTCAAATTTCTACATGTAACTGGGGTGAAGGGATTGATCAGTGCTTCGATTTTGTTGAAGGTGCCAAATGAAGTAACAGAATCATGAATTTGGTGTGAGGTGGAGCCATCGTGGCTGTGGAAATTTCAGTGTTCGAAGGTCTTAAAGTTGTTTGTGGGATTTCCTTGTTTACAGTCTTGTTCTCAAAGTTCTAAATCTTGTTTCTGTATTCTTTTAGTGTTTGTGTTTTCTTTTTCCATTTCTTGGCCTTTTTATTTTCTCTTTCTCTTCATTTTCAGGTCCCTTTTTCTTGTCTTGGGTATTCTGGTCTTCTCCTTGTTTTTTAGGATTGTTTTGAACTAGCTATGATGTGAGGTTTCCTGTTTCTGTTGGTCTTGTGAGAGGAACTCAGTATGTTGGTCAATGTCTGACCTCAACCTATTGCCAGGAACTGATGAAGTCAGTGGGAATGTTACTTTAGATGGTCAACACCATGATGCTGATGAAGATTGCTGAATAGTGTGTAGGACCATAGATGTCACTCAAACTGTTCCTCTTGGTGTTGTTTTTCTCTCTGCTTTTAAAGTTGACTTTCCTCTTGTTCATACTGGCTTATTGGTTGCTGTTATGCTGTCAGATCTGCAACATCCATCAATTGGGTCATGTTTCAACTTGTAGAGATCAATCCTGAACACTTGGAATGATACTTGTGGTATAGATGGTCCTTTTTGACACTTTCTTGATGATTTCCTGTTCTCATGCTAGCATGTTGTGGCCAGTCAGTCCTACAGGACATTCAGCTGACCTGATTTGAGTTTGTCCTAATGTGTACTTCTAATATTTGATATTTGGATGCTGATAATAGTCATTGTAATGATCGCTAAGTCATCTGAATCTGTCATTGGCTGTGTGGTAATCTGCTCCTCACTATGAGTTTCTACAGCATTTAATCCAGTTGAAGGTTGATTGCTTGGTATGTGACATGAAATGAGTGATTTTTATTATATGAGATTATCTGATCTTAGACTTCTTACTAGAGTCATTTGGGTTCTACCAAAGTAGATGATGTGCAGGAGCAGAGTTACTTGTACTGGCTCCTTGATTAAAAGTTTTGAAGATCACACACAGGTTGCATCAGTTGCATGTAAGCCTATATATTCAGTGTTTAATCTGTGTCTGGATTTATTTTGTGTGTGTTGTCATGAGGATTCTTGTTATGAGTGCTGTTGTGTGTTAGTCATGAGGATTCTAGTTATGTGTTTTTAGTTGAAAGAACAAACTTCAGGTGGAAGCGCATTGATATTGTAGCATACTACAGTCCTAATTTGATGTTAGGGTGACATTTGTAGTTACCACATTTAAGTGTCAGGCTCTAAAGGATGGAAAGCCAGATTCTGTTGTTGTGCAGGCCATATATCTCAGAGTACAAAATGTGACAAAATGTGATAGTGCTGTTGGGAGTGCCCTTTTCAACACTTTAGTACATCCCTTGCATCAGGTCCATATTTTTTTTGCTTGTAATTCTACACATCAGGATCAAGGCTTTGTTTCAATATTTTAGACGGAAACAACAGAATGTCCCATACATTTATGAGAGACCACTTATATCGCTTCATACCTACTTATTTGTTGTCAGATTTGTATATCAGAGGAAGAGTTCTTTTTGATCAACTTGTAGCAACGAAAGGGCTCCATTCAAAAATACATCTAGTAGAAAAATTGAAAATTTCTGTAGAGCAAGCAAAAGCTTCAGATTGCAACTTCAGGCATCCTCCCTGTGCAAGTGATTCATTAAAAGCCTCTTTCCAGCCCTGTTGTATGAAACCCAAACATCAATATGGGATTAAATGCCAACTGAAAGAGTTGCTTGCGTAGGACCACTTCCAAACGACTAGATATATACAACCTTCTTGATATATGATTTGGAACATTAGTGTCAAACAAGGGATTTGCTAAGACTAAGATTTTTCTTCATAGGGACCTTGAAGAACATCTGTGGGAGAAACATAAGGAACTTGTTTCTGGGACCTATATAACATGTGTGATTGACAACTTTGTTGGGAATAAAATCTCTAAAACATGCATGCAAAACCATTATGGGTGTGCTAGTTAAAGGAAACCCTTTCTCATTGGGTTCTAGCTAGATCCTTGGCTAATCATCCACCAGAGAGATGTATGGTGGGTGGGCAGATAGATAGGAAAACGATTTCAGTTGCTGTGTTTACTACCTACCTGCGAACAACCCCAACCCCATTAAGTTAACCCTTCCCATGATATTGGTGAACGGCTGATGAATCAAACAGGGAGAAGAAAGGAAAGGTACTTTGAAAACCTGCTAGTGCAGGACTGGGGAGAGGACTTTGGAGGCAGATCTGCAAGCCAGGTACCCAAACCCAAGTTGCTAAGCTACATTTTTGATCAGGACTATCCCACTGCTTTCAATAATTTAGTTCAGTTGCTGAGGACTTGCAGGGCAGAGAGATCTGCAAGGCTGCTGCTGTTCCTGGAGAAGGAGGAGGAGTTGTTGCTAAGCTACATCACTAAATCAGAAATTTAGTGTAAAAACTCCCACTGATTTGAATGCAATTTCAGTTACTGATGAACTGTCTGAGTGAGTACACTCTGCAATTTGCAACAGAATGGGGACATTGATCTGACATATTAAGCTGCATATGTCCGGACACTGAAGAGTGAACCTCAGTCTCTTCAGAAGTTTACTTACATCAAAGAATCAATTCCAGAATATATAATCGCGGTTCTCATAAGTTTGAAAAAATTGAATAATCATTCGTAGAAAAATTCCCATTTTGGGACTTGTCCAAGACAACTAAAACTATTGTTTGCGATTGATTAGTTTGATCATCAAAATAATAGTTGCCAACAAACACTTTGAATCGCTTTAGACAAGTCGTAAAATAGGGTTTTTTGATGAGTGAATTTGTCATAAAAATGCTGAATCTTCCAGAAAAAAAGATCAAAATTTTTTAAAAATCTACAAGATCTTTAAGGTCTTCAAAATGACCGGGATCAACGGCATTGGCTTTAATTTTCATCCCCAAGAATCACCAATCCTGGTGGTTATCTGATTCTGGAATATCTACCAAACTGAGACCAGCTCTCTCCTTCCCTAAATATTCAAATTACTGCACAAGATTAGTGAATTCTGTCAATTACTTTAAAATATTGATAAAATCCTGTGTAAGGCTCTTATGAACACACTCCACCCAGTACTCCTGCATTTCCCAGAAAACAAAGAGAAATTAAGAAAAAGGCCAAAAAAAAACACCTAAAGATTAAATAAAAAGAGGGAGTACCAAAGTACTACATTGAATGCTAAGTTGACTTGGTAAATGGGCTAAGTTAACAAATTATTGCTAAGTTCTATCTTCTCGGTGAGCTGAAAGGGCCTCACCAAGGTTAAAAGAAACTCACAATACAGAGCCTTCAGAGTTCAAGAGACACCCAGACATGGATTGGCAAGACATCCAAGCACCCAAGGAGGAACTGATCGTAGCTAACTAAACATGAATAAAGCCTTAAACCCTAAAGTTGTAAACCCTAAACCGTGCGTGGGCCACGAGACTAAGGGAGAGGAAAGGGTTTCTTTGAAAATATCAGAGAACCCACCCAAGTGCGCAATGCCTCTTCCAAGAGAGGACCCATAATGGGTCTTTAGAAAAGGTCAGAAAATCAAACATGCAGCACGCCCTCTTCCAAGATAGGACCCATAATGGGTTCTTAGTAGAAAAGATGAGAGAACCATTTCTTACATAAGGACTCTTTCAAGATAGGACGCATAATGGGTTGTTGGGCTTTTTTGCTATGGTGAGCTAGCATCTCGTCTCATCTCACCTGAGTAGTTTACTTCTTTTCAGTAACTCAGCATGAGTGGGGGCAAAAGGCAGTAGGTCCAAAAGAGAGGGTGACTTCACAGATAACTCTACTACCGATGTTGCTGTTCTAATCTCTTGGGTGGTGATGATGGCCAAGAATCTGTTATACAAGGACTCAGGAGTGAATGAGTGAGTGCCTTCTGACATAACAAATTTAACATGGCATCACTTCCTTCCAGAGATTTTGAATACTCGAGTGCAATTGTCAAAAGTAGTGTCAAAAGTAGTGAAAGTACTTACTTCCAATGGTGCAACAACTAATTATTATCCTTCAAATTTGCAAAAAGTCTGAGAGAGGAGATATTTTCACCAGAAGTTCATGAATGTGATTGGCATCATTTGATCGGTCTAGATGAATTTGATTGGCATCATCATGATCCGTCTCAAGGTTTAGGGTTACCTTGAGACCGACCATTTTTTTAATTAATTTTTTTTTCCCTCCCTTTGATTGGATATATTTTTCTCTTCTGGAAGGCCCATTATTATTACCTGTGTTGTGCAGGGTATAAGGTGGTTCTTTGGTCTCATAATCTTCAAATCAGAACATCAGTCCGGAAACCTTACCAGCATCCTCTGAAAATAAAACTAAATGATGAAAGAACCACCTAGAAATCCACGGTTATTTCACCTCTTGTTTTTAAGCCTTGGGTTGCAATGGGTTGAGATCCGTTGGATTGGGGTTCAATCTCTTTCTCAATTTCTTTTTCACTCATTCAAAGGCCAATATTGCTTAGATTTTGTGTGTAATTATGAGTTTCAGTTCATATTGTAATTCTTTAATTAAGTCTTAAGAAATGAATTGTGACCTTAATTTGTGCACCATAACTTATAGTTTAAGAACAATTCAATTTCTCTATTTTAAAAAATTTGTGAATGCATGATGTATGTATCATACACCACTTGGGGTCATTTTGCTTGCGTTTGCAAAGAGTTGCTAAAGGGGTGTTCCATTCCTTCGAGATGGTGCATGCAATTTAGATAGTCACATGGATTAATTTGTGAAGATATGTGTATATCACCCACAATTAAACTTGGGTGCCATGATTTAGTAGATAGAAAATTTTGTGCAATGTTCAAAGTTTTGATTTTTGTGTTGGTGATTTTTTGCTAGTTTGCAAAAAATAATTTTGAGAAACACATTGAAAAAAACATTTTTCCAATCTAAAATGCATTCTTTCTGCCAAAAATTTTCATTATGTGAAACAAAAAATTGTTGAAAAAGAAACTTTGTACATAACTTCAAATTGCAATAAAAGCCTATTGGGTTAAATAAATTAATGATCCCTAGGAAGGGGGATACTCTTGCCTTTGATTTCCAAGCTATATTTGTGTAGATATATTTGTGAATTATTTCCACCCTTCTCCTTGTCACCTACCAACACAATCCTATATTGCTACCTTGTACCTTACCTGACAAAAATTTCTAAGCCTTGTTTTTTTTAAAGCTATCTTAAGGCCATTTAGAATGTTTCTCTTCCTTCTCTCTTTGCTCCTCACAACAACTCTTCATGTCCAAAATTTCATGTTGTTAAAAGGGAAAGAATTAGGTTTAGGGTTTAGGGTATCAAAGGAGTTAGTTAGCATAGATTGACTTCCCCAACTACCTCCTCTGATCTAGGAGGTATTGTCACAATGATAAGAGATTGGGTAGAAATGGAGAGATTAGAGGAGGAGAAATAAGATGAGCCTTAGATAGTTGTCATTTTTCTTAGGCAAACTTAAGAAAGGAAAATAAGGAAAGGCAATAATCTTTTGGGTTGGGGGAAATTTTGAAAGAGTTTTGGGAAAGAAAAAAAGGGTGTGTATGTGTGTGTGATAGAGTAGAGAGGAACTTTTTATGTGCATAATATCTTTGGGGGAGGCCACTCTTTTTTTATTAAGAAGTACATGAGTAAAACATAAGGGTTTCATATATTCATGGTTAGGTAAAAATAATAATTCATTTAGTTTTATGATAGGATTATTTTTATTTTGAAAATTCAAATATAAGGTACATGCATTAATAACATGTATTAATTGTTAATAGGATGAAAAGGGTGTAATTTGTATTGAAGATTTAGAGTAGAGGAGGTAGTGCTAATGAAGTGGTATTTACTTGGTCATGACAAGAAGTTCACAAAGGCTTGAATGTAGCAACTTTGTGTTCCAGTTATTTGGGTTGTTTAATGTAAACCTTGTTTGGAATCAATTTTTTTTATTATGTTTTTTTTTCATGAAAACAAATCAAAACTTTTGTTGTTTATAATGATTTTATGAGCGCTAGGCATAGTCATCATCATTTAAAATGTGAGTGGGACATGATTAATAAAGATATAATGCCTATGTCCATAACAAGGTAATAACAAGACTTCATTGATTCTTGCAACTAGATAGTTATCCTAGGTTTTTTTTAGTCTAAGGATGCCTAGGTTAACCTAGGTTAGGCTAGGTTGGTAGGTAGTAGGTAGGTTGACTTAAGTCAACCTAGGGTGGCCAAGGTTAATCCAAGGTTAAAAATTTTGAGTTTATAATTTTGAGTTAAATATAATTAATCTAAAAAAATGTGGTAGTGCAATGGATGAGGACTTGAACCCCAAAATGAAAGTGAGGGGTTCAAGTCCTCATTTTTACAACTTATGATATCTAGGCCACTTGGCTTAGGTTAAGTAACTTAGTTTAGGTTATTTGAGTTAAGAGTTCGATTTGTTTTTAATCTACCTACCACCTAGCTTAGGTTGCTTAACATAAGTAGTTAGCCTAATTAGGTTAAGCTAGGTTGACTTTTGGCTAAGCGAGTTATGTTAGGTTGACTTTTGGTTACGTTAACTACATGGGTTAAATTAGGTTGATGTTTGGTCATGTGCAATGAAATAAATGCATGGTAGGGTGGACCAAAAAACAACAAGAATTTGCAAATTTGAAAGTCCATTTGGGTCCATTTCCTTTGTATTTTTTTAGTCCTGAGATGGTTTTTGTAATTAGGTAGCAACAATGCATTGATTTTAAGTTAATTTTTTCCATGGAATTTTTTTCCCTTGTAAAGCTCATTGATTAAAAAATTCTTGTTAAATTTTAACATTATTTTTATTTTTTTCAAGATGTAATGGACTTTTGAAAATAATGTGTTTTCTTTTCACCAAATAAAAATCCATAGCTCATAAACTTCATTAGATATGAATAAAAACCTTTCAATTTTGATTTCATTATTATGTTTAAAAACTAAAACCAAGTCCCTAAAATGTTTTAAGGTCCATCATAAAACCAAACCAAAGTCCATTCACTTCATTGATGTTAGTGTTATACTTTAATTTTTAACTTCAAAAGTCCATAGCTTCTATAATTTAATGTATTTTTCATGCCAATTAATTTCATTATGTACATATTGAAGTCCATAATTTCAAAATGAGTCCCATTAATCAATTCCAATATCTACAAAAAAATGTGATCATCAGAATCGCATTTAGGTAGTAGAAAAGTGGATTGTGTTATTCCAAAATTGGTCCACCCTACCATGTATCCACCCAACTCATAATGTGTCTATAGATTTTTGACACATGTCATTCATCCATCAAGGTGCTTATTCTAACATTGAATTAAATAAAAAGACTAAGTTGGAGTGGCATGCACTTTACACATCATACCAAGGTTAATGATGACATGAAATTTCATTAATATAAGAAAAATTTAAAATCCTAATCATTAAAATGACTAGGCTTTGCAACTGAATGTCCCTTACAATTAAATGGGTGAAATGACATGGGTTTAGCAACTTACTAGTCATTAATTGCATATGTCTTTTCTAATTAGTATGTAGTTGTAAGGCCCAATCACAAAACCCAAAATGTGTTGTTGTGTAAGGTGTTTAACATAATTTTTTGTTGTCCAACTAGTGGATGTAAACTACATTTGGAATAGTGCAACAATTAATTATGAATATGGCTTCATGCTTGTAAACTTTTCTTCCCTTATTACCATTTTAGACCAATCATTTGTTTTCCCTTTACAAAAGCAAGTCTTCTTTTCTAATCACCCAATAAAAGGCTTAGAAAGTAATATTATGAAAAGATCCTTGTGGGAAATAGGTAGTTAAAACAATTCAAATTGATTGTATAGAACTTAATATGTTTAGACTTGATAACATGGATGATTTCAAAGGTCTACAAGTTCATGTTTTTATTGTAAAGTCAATTCAACCTACCACAATTATAGGAGGTTCTATTGTTGCACCAATAGTTTTGGTTGTTAATGTGTCCTTTAATGAAGGGGAAGATGATGGAATAGACAATACATTGAAATATGGAACAAGTTCTGATAATGATGGTTAATCTACACCTAAAAGATGGTCATTGGTGTTTAGTTTAATTTGGAGCTACACATTCATCTATTCAATTTTGAAATGGGGGCAATGATGGATAATAAATCAAAGTTCAAAAATTCTTTCATAGGATTTTAATGGGGTGTTTAATTTGGTTGAACTATATTCTTTATTTAAAACTTCATTTAAGCAAGGTATTTTCCATAGGATTTTTTTTTCAAATTAATTTCACATATGTAGATTAATTTTATTATATTTTTTGTAATAAAAATTCAACATTTTGGTTCAATGTTCCATTATTTCATGTCATTTAGTTACGTAAATTTTAATTGTTTTATCCTTATTTTGTTTTTACTTTGATCATTGCAAACAATAAATGAATTCTACTACACAAATCTTGTAATAAAATTCTACATATATTTAATCATGTTTTAATTTTTATAATAAATTAAAGTAAAAAAATAGTTTTAATCCTCCATTTTCCCACATGTCATTTTGTTGTTTTTCCATTATTGTATTTCAATTATATTTTACTATGATTCGTTACAAACAAGAATTGAAGGCATGATACCTATATTTTATTTTCCATTTAACTTTTTTAAAAATTAAAATTAAAAAAATTATTTTGAATTTAAATATTGCCATATCATCAAAAAGTTGCAATATAATCACATTCAATTAAACCTAGATGATTGGTTTTTGTGACATTAATTAGCTTAATTGAATTGGACAACTCCACATAGGTGCCACATCTTGCACACATTTAGCTTATTGTTTGATTGATTGAATTATTAGTTTTTCCAATCAAAATGGACAAACTATTTTTATATGTTAGTCATATTAGACATAAATTTAAAAACATGGTAAAATAGACACAAAAAATGAATGTCTTTATTTTTACCTTGTGATCATCCATATAATACCAAACAAGTAGCATAAAAATGGGTGAAAATATAATTGCTGTATTTTTATTATCACTATAAGAATTTACTTCCAAAAAACTAGGAGAAAACAAATGTTAAAAATAAACCAAAAATATTTTTGTTTATTGAGTGATAACTTCATAAATGGTGATATTTTTGGTCTACTTTTCAAAGTTATTTGCTCCTTTATTTCTGGGGATATGAATATCATTATATTCTTGAAGTGTGGTTATAATAAAAAGTAGAATACTTACTTATTTAAACCTATTTACCACATATTTTACATGAATCCTTCATTATAGAAATAGATTTTGAACTTACTTGCATTTTAAACAAGTAAAATAAAATAAAATTGAAATAATTTAAAAACTTAAAATTAATGCACAATAATGAACAACTATGGTTTCTTTGATCATTTAATTAAAAGCATTCAATCTACAATAATTTTTTGATGGGTTTTAATATTTTTTTATATTTATTTTCATCTAGAGCCAAGACAAGGTATCATGTACAATCTATTGTGCTTATGCCAATAGTCTGTCAAAGAAGACAAGTAGCATTGTGATTAAGATGACTTTACAATCATCTTAGCCACAATGCTAATATTGTAAAAATCATATTTTTGTAATAATGAATGGGCACAAAAAGAGAATATATATTTTTTGTCATTGGTACATACTTTTGATTTTGAATCTAAATGTCAATTGTTAGCATCATCTAGCAACTTAACCATGTTGATGCAAAATTCTAAGCATTGAAGTTCAAATTACAAGTGTGGCATCACATGGCATGCACTAAGAGGTGTTCAAAATACACTTCCTTCACGCTTTCAAATGCATGCCATGCCATGCCATATTATAGTCAACAACCTTATACCATGTTTTGTTTACTCAACAAAGACCTCACGTAAATGAAGCATCCCTAGGCAAGCAAGAAGGAGAAAATTTTCAATGACATTTGGGCGTTTGTGTGAGGAGGACCTAGGCAACAAAGGTTCCACATAATAGTAGTACATGGCTATGGTGTATGGGTTTTAGGTACAAGTTAGCAAGCTATATTCTACCACATTGAGAGGCTCAAGTTCAAAAATGCTTCAAGGATTGTGCTAGCCATATTCCATCAGTCAGGGTTTGGAAAAACTCACAAACCTTGTGGCAAAATATGGAGAACAACCACAATGAGAGGAGAGAAAGGCTTATCAAAAGGTAAAGTCTTTAAGGAGATAATTGTGGTGTGGTTGGAGATGCTCTTAAAGGGAAACCATTTATATACGTTGATATGCAAATCTTTAATAGTTTATCAAGTATGTGATTTGATTTTGTGCATTGAGATATTAAAGAATGGGGAAAATGGTGTGGGTCTACTTTTAGTAGTCTAGGGGTGGTTTCAACACATGATTGAAATTAATTAATTTTGAAGATTCCATGTCGAAAAAAAATCCTCTATTAAGACTCTTTGTTTTCCTTCACAAAATTTTTGTTCTTTGAAATTTTTTATTTTTATTTGAAAATTTCAACATTTTTACAAATAATATAATTAGTGATGAAGTTGCCAAGGTATTGCAATATACCACACGGCTTTTTGTATTCCAAATGGTTTTACATTTTCAAAAGTATTCAAATCATTTTGACATGTCTTTACAATATTTCAAATTACAAATTTGGTTACAAATGAATCATGAAAGTGAAAAAAATCCGAGAATTTTTTTACATAGCTTGCTACCTAATTACAAAATGATGTAAATTATTTTTCAATTTTCCTGAATATTTTTTTACTGAAATCTTTTGATTGAAAACCCCAAACCAATGCAGTTGTAATGTAGAAACTCATGTTTTGATAGATAGTTTGAAAAATCATATTTGAAGAAATTTCCTAAGTGTAATCGGAGGGAACCTTATAAGCATGAATATCCCTCTTGAAAAAGAGGTCAGATCTTATACCTATAAGTAGTTGTAGTACATTGGCAGCTTTGATACTAATCTACATTATTTGTAAAAATGTTGAAACTTTAAAGAATAGAAATTTGTGAAGGAAAATAAAGATTTAAAAAAATAATAATTCAAGAATATCTTTTTTTTTTTCAAAATGAGAATATACAAAATTTATTAATTTGCTGAAGCCTTGTACCTATAAATAATATACACTAGTGTGGCCTATGCCGTTGGCCCATGTATTACCACATCCTCAATTGTTTCTTCCTTCCAAAACCTGGTTTTTTTGAGAATTTATTTGAATTTTCAGAGGCAGAAATCACTTAAAAAATCAATATTTCTCACATTCTAAATCCAAATCTTACCAAATAAATTCCATTAAATCTTGCTCATCAAGATCTTTTCAACAACACCAAAGGCACATTCCAATTCCTCCGAAGTTTTCAGCTATGATTTAATTTAATTTCAATGAAGAAATTATTCAATATTCAAGAAACTTTTGCACCACAAGTCCAAACATCATGCCCATGGAACCAAAGCCCATGCACCCCTCCTCATCAAGAGCTTTCCAAAGAGACCAAGACCAAACATCATGGAACCAAGCCCATGCACCCCTCCTCCTCCTCAAGAGCTTTCCAAAGAGATCAAGACCAAACATCATGGAACCAAACCCATGCACCCCTCCTCATCAAGAGCTTTCCAAAGAGACCAAGACCAAATGTCATGGAACCAAGCCCATGCACCCCTCCTCCTCAAGAGCTTTCCAAAGAGACCACGACCAAATGTCATGGAACCAAGCCCCCATGCACCCCTCCTCCTCGAGAGCTTTCCAAAGAGACCAAGACCAAATGTCATGGAACCAAGCCCATGCACCCCTCCTCCTCAAGAGCTTTCCAAAGAGACCAAGACCAAGAACATGATCTGAAGCATCCTGGTTTGGTGGATCTCATAAGTACAAAACAAAACACAAGAGCACCGACCAGTGCACCATTCACTAGATGCCAGTTATGACATCTTGAATTGAGTTAATATATGGTTTTTTCACCTTCATAACCCATTGTGTAAGAAGTAAGTCCTCCTCTATGACATGTAGGTAGAGAGGTGGAGAATAGGTGATTACTAGGTGAGTGGATGGTTTATACAAAGGTGAAGGTTGTTTTTACTACCTACCCACTAACAACCTACACCTACTTACTAACAAACCACTAGCAACTGAGCTAACCATAATGGTTAGCTAGGGAATTAGTACTAGTAATGGGTGGTTCTTGACTCTTATGAAAAACCTTTGGTTCCAGTTCTAAAAAAATTATTATCGTGGTTCTCGATTAGGTTTAGGTTCCCACCAAAATTGGAACTTGGAATCTAGTTCTGGTTCTGGTTCTTCAAAAAAAAAATTTTAAAAATTTATAGTTCTAGTCCTGGTTCTAAGAGTTGGACTTAGTTCTGGGTAACCCAGACCAAAACTGATGGTTAATTGCTAGTTAACCTCCAATTAGCCCTTGAATCTAGTTTAGTTTTTCCAAAAATCTTGAATCTCAGTTCTAATTATGAAAAAATTAGGAACCCAGTTTGGGTTCAATTATGGTTTGTCAAAAGGCAAAAAAATCTAGGTTTAAATATCAAACCTGGTTTAGGTTAGTTTTTACCAGTCTTATACAATTATCCGCATGTATAAATGGTGGGCACATATATAAATATGTATTTAGAAGTTGTGAAAATTTAAAAAACAAATGATTTACATATCCAACTAATGTCATTCATTGGTATATCTTGATGCATATTCAGATTTTAGGGTTTTAGATTTTTTAAGTTCGAAGGATATGCATACACACCATGAGCTTTTTCGAACTTCTAATGTCTTAGTGGCCCATATACACATCTCCTTGTAAAAGTAATGATGGAAAGGTAGAGCAAGTACAAATTGTTTTGTGATCGTTATCATTAGCACTACAAGATTTTGTCGTTTATTTGACTAGAAAAATTAGTCAAAAGGCACCTCATTTCAACACCCATCAAAGAGATTGTTTAATCATTTTAGACAAATTGATTTTGACAATGTACAAGTTGATTGATGATCTTTTAACCAAGCCTAGGGTGGCACTTTTGATTGACCATTTACTCAACATCTAGCAACATATGAATACATAAGCTATTGCATTTCATTATGCTATTTGCTTGTTTGATTGTCTTATTCACAAAATTTGGAAACAATTGGTAATCACACATAACCAAATTCACAAGATTTGTACAAAACTCGTTCACATTAAGACCATTGAATTACATTGATATCATAGTAAAAAACATAACCTCTCCAAATTAACAAGCAATTCACTTGGTTTTTAAGCTACAAGTTGCCCTGCAAGATGGTAATTCGTTAATTGATAAATATGTGGGTTCAAATTATAAAACATTACTAGGGTAATGCCCATACGGGTAATGACATGTTTTCTTTAATTGAGTCCTTTGGAAATTTTAACTAAGAATGTCATTTTTTAGTCCATCTTCATTGAATGTCCCATTTGACACGTAATCAAATAGGTCACTTTAGTCAAATGTTACTTGTGACATTCATACTTTGAGCCTTTACTCAAAAATTACATGTCCATTAATTAAAATGGACAAGATAATCAACTTGGATAGTTTAAAAAACCATGAATTTTTGTAGTATGTATTCATTATGCAATGATGAAACTCAATAGAGCTCAGTGTGGTGGTGGAGTGCTTCACTTTCCACTTTGTGTACACATGTGTTTCTCCTTATTTAGGTATGAGTTCCTTTTGCTCTTACAAGTTTTCATGTGTTGTGTGAACTTTTGTGTGAACTAAAGGTTTTTGTTTTTTCTATTAATCAATGCAACTCCAAGGCTTCTATCTTTTTGTTGTGTGTTGTGTTCTTACAAAATTAGTACAAAAATTCTAATTATGTTCTACTATGTGTTGTGCTTTTGTTAAATTGAAATCAAAAGCTTTGAATCATCCATTGTGCTCTTATTGAATCTAAATTTGTGCGAATTCAAAGTTTTTGGTTTTTTTGTTGGCAAATGCAACTCCAAGGTTTTTATTTTTCTACAAGTTCAACACATGTCGTACACAAATTGAACACCATTTTAACTTCTAACCCTTTTGCATTTTTTTCCTTTTGAAAGTTTTTTGTTTTTATTTTTTGTTTCTTCCTTGTGCATGTGATGACAAACACATGGGGTTTAGGTTTCTTGTTATGAGTAGGGCGTAAGGTTTTGGTTGTGTGATGGTTAAAGAAAAATTCCATGTTGTTAATGTTGTCAAAAATGTGGGCAGAATCAACTCCAACTTCTTTGATTTGACAACCTCAACTATTGTTCGAAGCCTATAAGATGCAAAAAATGTGTATTTCAAACCTTGTAATGTCACAATGATAGAGGTTATGCATGTAACTTGTAGCTATGAAAATTCAAGTTACATCATGAAAGCCTGACCATTACAATTCCATTTGTTGGGGGTTTTTTGTTGTTAATGATAACCTCCATGTTGACATTGTGAACTTGTAAATGTTGAGATGCATTTTTTATAAGGTTGAGCAAGTGATTGGTAATGCTCTAATTGAACTTGTTTTATTTTTAGGAAGGGGCTTATGAAATACAACAAATGTAATTTGGAGTCATTCCTATGAAGATGTAGATTGAATCCCACACCCCAAATTGCTTACTATTAATTATAGGAAGTTGTAACTTACTAAGGTGGTTTAAGTAGATCACACTTGGCAAATAGCAAGAAAAGGGTTGGAATTTCTAAAATTGCAATAAAAAAAAATTGGGATTTCAAATCCTTACAAATAGCCCCAAGGAAATCATTTCTTCTATATTTTAGGAATCACTTAAAATAAAAAGGTATTTTTTAGTTTGCTATGAAATAATGGCATATTCTAGGTATATTAAAAATATATAGGTCCAACCAGTTTAATAGGAGCCACACTCACCCCCAAAACCTTTACTTTTTTTTAATTTTTATTTTTCAAAAATATTTTTGGAATCTTTTCAATGCATCATTTTTAAAAAAAATCTTTAAATTCTTGTTAATACTATTATATTAAGGTTTACATTAAAAAATTTCCAAAAGTATGTCATTTTTTAAAAATTCAATTTTTGTTTTGTGCGGTTTTATTGTTTAATTCTACTTTTAAAAACTTGTGACATAACATAAAAAATGTTTTTGTGTATTTTTTATTCATTGGATTAATTCTATTTTTTTTTTGATATGTATACCAATATATTGAAAATAACATGTATGTGCATGTCTTGTTAAAACTTACAAGTGTAGCAACTATTCCTACTCCTTTTGATTTATGGATATCCATAGGTGGCATTAACACATTTGCTTTAGTTATCAACTACCTCACTAAAACTTGGGAGCCTATGCATGTTACTATTGGGTTGTTTGAGATAAATGACACAACTTGTCTTTGCTAGCATATCAATTGTTTGAAAAATTTGGTTTCATTATTTTTGTAAAAGATGAGGGTAACATCTTGGCATCCATGGCTATTGCATCACATTCCATTGTTGATTGTGAGCCATTGAACCTTTCGTAGGTTTATGAAGGTACTTGCTTTGGTCATGTGTTTTTTAAAGCATGTTAGTATGCTATGAATGATGACAAAGTTTTTATGGGTTTGAAGCAAGTGAGTGTGGAAGATGCCCAAGGTGGTTTATAAAAAATAATTACCATGATCAAAAAAATCCAAAAAGGGGAGGCAAGAATGGGAGAAAACATGTGTTAAAAATGGGTTGCTATTTTAAAAGCTAAAGATATTTATCAAAACAAGGTTTGCAACCAAAGTCATTATGTTTGAAAAATGTTTTGAGTTTAAATAAACTATTTTTCTTTGTTGTGGCAAGTAGAAGACAATGATGTTGTAGTAACAAGTTTAAAAGACCCAAGTTTGGGCTATTACAGTTCGACAATTATAACTTCTTACATGAACCTTGTTGTGATGAATCAATTAAGAGGACATTAAATTTTATTAAATGCTTTAACTATTGTTATCAACATTTCATTCTACATGGAAGTTGAGGTAATGGAACTTAGTGATAGGTAGGAAATTTTTGATGAATTTGATTTGAAACTTTTTTTACTGCAAAAAAAAATGTGGCAAGAGGTTATTAAGGTGATTAGACCTTTAATCCTCTTGTTTTTTAAAGTATTTGATTCACATAATGCTCACAACAATGTGCTTATCATCATGTTGGATTCTCATTTCAAATTTCTATGAGTTGTGAAGAATTATGTGGGGGCATGGAGAGGTGATTCATCTGCTTTTGAATATGATGTAAAAGCAATGTTTCCACTTCTTTTGATTTTTTTCGATTGATTCAATCCTATTTCCTAAACATGTGTATTAACTGTTGATTTTCATAATTCTCAATTTGAAAAAGAAGAAAATAATATGTTTGGTGTTAAAACATCCATGGAAGAGTCCTTTCATACTCTTGTAGTTGGAATTTTTTTTCTTTTTTAAGAGGTTATCTATCCTCCCATTTGCATGTACAAATCGTTTTTTTTTAAGGGGATTCATGAAATTCAATTTCCAAATGTTTTAACCAAGCAAATCCTTGGGATTCTTAGGTTTTAGATTGGGATTAAATCTATTTTTAGCCTTGCTAGTGTGTTGATAACTTTTTAATGTTGCCACCTACACTTGTGGAAAATCATGGTGATAAAAAACCAATCTAATGATCCATAATTGAATTACACATTTGTTGCTTTCAAGGATTATATGAAAGTTAAATGTTATGTTTTAGATAAAGATAATTATGATTTGATTAAAAAAGCTGATTTTTTTGAATAGTTGTTGGTAAGTCACCCAACTATCCATGTTTACATTTTTTTGGGTTTTCCTTCTAGCCAATATTTCCAAGTTTGAAGTTGCTTTTGATTTTTTTGTATCATTCTAATTGATTTTAATTGTTATGATGCTATAGGAATTATTGTTTATGTATGGATTATGGACCTCACACTTCACCAACAACATATTATGTTGTTAATCAAGTTGCACCAAGATTTTAATATTTTTTTGGACTTCTAGTCTTTGGGTGTTAAGGTGGTTTTGAATGTTTTTTAAGGCAACTTATGTTGCAGGGTCTTGGTTTTTTAGAGTGAACCAAATGTGGCCATGTACTTTGTAACCCAAAATTCTGATTGTAACTTGTTTTGTTGTCAAACCGGTGTCGTGAATAAATATTGAATAGACTTGATAGTATGATGAACCAATATAATGTTTTAATTGGTACTAAGTAAAACTGATGGTTGATATCTAGAACTAGTAGATTACAAAATAGGTGGATAGTTCAACACATATTTGAATTTTGATTATATAGCTATTTATATCGGCTAGTTACTGTTAAAGGATTTCTTCTTTGTACAAAATATATTTAAACCCTTTCATGAGAAGGATTTTTTTTTTTTTTTTTTTTTTTTACAAACTTGTAATGGAAAAATATTTTTTTCAATTCTATTTTCTTGATAGCAATTTGAGTTCATTTAATTAAAATCATGTATAGATTTTTTCCATTATACTTCTTGTTGTTTTGTTTTTCAAATCTTGTTACTGAGATAAAAAAGGAAGATACAACATACTTGATGAGCATATAGAAAAACCCATTAACATACTTGAGGAATTTGGTTACTTCAACTTCTTTAAATTTGGAAGATTTTGCCTAATTGAATTTAGTAGTTTTTATTATTTGATGCATTGTTTTGATATTAAAAACCTCAATACATTAAAGAGTGCATGTATTGCAAACAATGATGGGGTAACGAATGTTCTCTAAAAGGTTAGGGTTAAATGTAATAGAAAGATACATGTAGCCATGTGCTATTTTTTTGGGGTGTTTTTTGGTAGTTTTTACAAGTTTTGTTTTATAAGCTATGTTGACATTTTTTCAAATTTTATTACTAGCAAAATACTCTCTAAAATAATAATATGAAGCTTATAATTCTATATCATGTTTTCATACATCCAACTTGTCATATTACCCTATTTGATTTTCATATATATATAAGTTTATATTAAAATTTGATGGTAGACATGCATGGACAATATTTTGTGGTGCCTCTAAAGGGCCAAAACCTTGCAATGGGATAGTTTTTGTTTCAATACTTGGGGTTCAATTCCCCTTCAAACTACCTCAATATGTATGGTGTTTGTGATTTTTTCTACACTTGTAGGTTATTATGTAATTGTAGAAACTTTGTGATGCATATCCTCTATACATATCCATAGTTTCTCTACAAATTTAAAACTAGCTCATTCATAAGTGGTAAAGGGGGAAAAATGATTGAATACATTAGCTCATCTTGACAACTAATATATTAAATTTTTTTTGATACATATTATCTTTCCCCTTAATGTGTGTGTGTGCACATGCGCATGCTATACATTGATGTCCAAAGGTTTGTCCTTAAACTAAATAACCAGAAAACATTTTTTTTACTAATCAAAATTAAAACCAACAATTTTGAACCTCCAAACTAGGCACCTACCCAACATTGTTTGGAATTCAACAAAAAAACTCACAAATGATAAAAGATTTTTCAAATGTTGTGTGGGTATATCTTTTACCCAAATATATTTGTTGCATATCAATAGGGTATATAAATTAACCTCTTGTTTTTCAAAATTGATATACCTTAAAGAATAACATATCTTAAATTATATTGTTCTTTCCTAATTCACAATGGCCATGAACCATGACCATAATTACTTTCAAGGATCATTGTCAAGTGCCTTTGCATTCAAGCCTAACAAGTTCAAGGTTCTTTCTACTAGAAGGTAAACACTTCTTAATTGTCATCTACATCCACTAGAATCATAGTTTGGAGTTGTTGATTTTGGAATGAAACTAATTTCACATGTGAAGTACATAGTTATAAATCAATTTTACAATTTGACATGTTATTCATTCATTATGTAATTTATTTCAATTTTTAGTTTCAAAATTACTTCAAATTTTGTAATGCATTTAATGACATAATGTGAAAAACTTTTATCAATTATTTTCAATATTTACTTCAAGAATTCCAATGTAATGTCATTAATTATTATAATCTATTTATGAAATTTCATAATAAAATCATTCTCAAATGTGAAATACATAGTTATAAATTTATTACATATTTTCATAGGTTTCTAATTTAATATGTACATTTAGTTAAAAAATTAAGGCACCATATACATTTTGCCACATAAGATAACAAAAACAACATAATATCTTATGTCACAACAATCATACTTAGTCACATGTCACCTTCCATGTCATGTTCCAATGATTGAATTTAGTCATGATGTTGTAATTATTGTACTCATGTAAGGCCTATATGGTCCATACACTATTGCAATATTGGATATGGCTAAAGTGAAAATTGAACAAGTGGTCAAATAGGACATAATATTTTTTGGGGTTAATCAAAATAAATGCATGATGTTTGAAGAATTATGCCATGAATTCAACCTCAAAATCGTAGTTCAAGTCTAAAAAATATGATCAATGGATGTGTAGGTACTTGAATTGTTTTAAAATTTCAAGAAACAGACAAATGTTACAAGGAAAACATCCATTACTATTTTAGACAATCAATATTGACAATCATGTTTGGTTTCATTAACTTTCTTTTTAACGAAAATAAAATTTTTTATCAACTTTCAATAGTTACCATTGATAGACAAATAAATTTAATCATTATGACCCAAGCTTCAAAATTCTATGAAGAAAATATTTTCTTGTTTTTTTTATGGAACCTTGTTATATCAACAATTCCAAAACTTGAAAGCCATTTCCATTCATTAATATTTGATGATGAATAATACCATGAAACCTAAATAAGGTAATTATTTTGAGCCTTAATATGACTAATCACATTATCTCATTCATTAAAGCTAGTGTGATGTTGACAACCATACATGAGAACTCACATAACAAATCACAAACACCTCTAAGGTTTTTTTATCTCATTGATAATATTTTTATGTGTTTAAACTTATTATGCATGAAACATCATCTACCTTATATGTACATATATAAAACATAAAAGATGTAATATTGAAAATTAATTAAAATTAATTTTAAATTATTTGATTTGTAATCCATGGATGAAATTCATCCATAGTATCATCAAAAAGTGGATATCAAATTTAGTTTTACAACATTGGTTTGATGGTGAGTCTTATCAAAGGTTCTAAAAAGCTTCCATGAACCTTGCCCTCAAGTATACATAAGTACATGTTATTCATGAATCACAAAATGCATGTATTTTGCTTATAAAAAAATTTAAATTGTGGAAAAATGGATCAATCAAACACAATTTGAATAACCCAAAAGTTGTTAGTTTGAGGCCAAATTTAAAATGAACAATCTTTTAGAATATATATATATAAATTATTCAACAGACATGTGTCAAAGTTTGCAAGGTACTATGGTATGAATTGCATTTACTCCTTGTGGGCTACCATATTTGTCATGATATATGGTGGATCAATGAACAATGTTGGAGTTAGTTGGGGTTTCTTCTAAGATAACATGGGTTCCTACCATTTTCTTTTACTACCTAGTTCCTTGCCAAAAACCATACACTAAATCCAAGAAATCCATGCCTCCCACCTTCCCATCTCATCTCATTGAGTGTTAGGAATTTATGTTCCAAATTGTCTTGGTCACCCATTTTTGCTTACACTAATATGACCGTGCATGAGCATGGGTACCTATTTTATTATTTGATTGATAATTGTCAAAAGGTTAACAGATATTAAATAACAAGGGGTATCTCACATTGCGACCTTGCCATTTACATTAGAAAAGATCTTAAGAAAAAAGAAGAATAATGAAAATTCAAATATTTCACCATGCAAAAATTATAATCTTCAAAAAAAAATCTTTTAAAAGAAACCAAAATCCTTCAAGATATTATTAGAACTCTATAACTAATCTCAAGTTTCAACACAAGCCAAAATATCATCTTTCAAAAATCCTCCTATAAAAATAGACCTATTATTAGGTAGGGGCCAAAATCCCTTAAATTTGTATACTCTATAATGAATCTACACACAATATCCTTTGCCTTGGTATGCAAGGCCAATAATCCGAGAACAAAATCCATTAAATCCAAAGAATCCAAAAGCATTACAAGAAAACCAGGGATATATGAAAACAAACCCACCCATATTTAAATAAATAAATGAAGGGAGACTAATGAAACAAAATTGAGTTTTGAGGTTGAAATTGACAAATTTTTGCCAAAAATAATAATCAATGTTGTTGATGTACAAAAAAAGCACAACAAAGATCAATTTTAAATGAAATGAAACGACTTGAAAAAATGCCTATAATTCAAGGGATTCAACTAGTAATGTTACTGTAATTCAAAAAAATATTATTCAAATTTTCTTTAATTTCAATACCTTTTCAGAAATTAACACCAAAAGGCACAATATCATGTCACTTTCCACATTCACGTAAATGGTTCGGGGAAAAAAATGAGATAGTTTTTAGGTATTTTTCATTTAGTCTTATGTAATTATTGTGAAAATTTCAAATATCAAAGTTTTGGACAATTTAATAATAATTTGATAATTTTATGCATCATTGTAAATGAAATTTGGAAAGTTGTATCAACCACTTACAACATTAAAAATGCAACCCAGAAAATTCATACAAGTTTTACTTTGTCTTTATATTATTTGAAATATATAAGATGTATGGATGTAGATGGTTAGGGGGAAATGAATTAGGTAGATTTTAGGAAAAGACATCCAATGCCTATAATGTTCTTGTTCAAAATTGGAGCACAATGTAGAAACATTTAAACAAATTATATACTTCTTATTTAGTCTTATGCAATTGTTGTTGGCAATTTGAAGTTTCAAAGCCTTGAACAATTGATCAATAATAATTTGATGCATGATTGTAAATGAAATTTGGAGGGTAACGCCAATTACTTACAATATTAAAAATGCATTCAAGTTTTTCTTTGTCTTTGTATTAAAATTGAAATGTATTGAAAATGATTATATGTATGGATTTAAATGCTCAGATAAGTCTTTCAACATGATTCCAAAATAAAATTTGACACATTATTTAAACTTTTCTTTTTTTGCTTGCTATGTATATAGCCAAAAAGAGATTAAAAAAATCAAAAGTATTATAATCAATTGTTTTATACATGCTTAAAGTGGTTAGATCAAAATTATAGAAATATTCTTTTTTTAAATTACGTTTAGCTACACCACAAAATTGACCCCAAAAAAAAAATCCCAATGGGCCCTTTTTTTTTAAACCCTATTTGTTTCTTGTGGACATGTGTTATATATTAGTGTACAAAGTGTGTTGAACATATGGGGACATGTGAAGGAAATGAAAAAGGGGATGGGGGTGGGGGTGGGGAATGGGATTTTGCCTTATTCAAAAAATTCACTCGTGATCATAAACATAATTTTTGTTTCTTTTTTTCTTTTCCCTTACAATGTATAAATCATATGTACAAATAATGAAGGTAGGACCTAAATGCAAATGGCATCATGATATTTCTATGTTCTAAAAAAAAATATGAATTAAATTGAAGTATAAAATCTTTGAATTGACACTATATAACCTTGGATTAATCTAGAGCTTTTCCCTTGGTCATAGGGTTCTAATTGAGTTTTGATCTAAGTAATTGATTGGGTATCAATAAACTACTCACTTGGCATTGAATTTTCAAATTTTAATAACCTATAAGATGACTCAGTTATTGTCTATATATGTTATCAATCCTAAAACACTGAACATGTTTATGGTAGAAAAGAGAAAAAAATATTAAATAAAATCCTATAATCAACTTATACTTGATAATATATTGCCAATTTTCAATTGGGTATTTGAGAATGGTATTAGTTAATCCCAACGATATGCATAGACTTAAGATTCTTTTAGATTTTTCCAAGAAGAGGTTGTTGTTGAGTGATAAAAGACATTCTTTGAGATCAATCAGGTCTTGAGTTTAAATCTCATTTACTAAGCACCTAATTTACTTTCTAGGGTTTTTATGGCCTCTACACTACACTGAAAATGAAATACACAACTTGAGAACTGGCCTGAAAACTGATCCCTAAGGTGATACCTGCCAAACAGGTCTTGAGTTTAAATCTCATTTACTAAGCACATACTTTACTTTCTAGGGTTTTTCTAGCGTCTACACTAGCCTGAAAATCAAATACCCAACTTGAGAACTGGCCTGAAAACTCACCCCTGAGGTGATACCCGCCAAATAGGTCTTGAGTTTAAATCTCATTTACTAAGCACCTATTTTACTTTCTAGGGTTTTTGTAGCCTCTATACTAGCCTGAAAATCAAACTCCCAACTTGAGAACTGGTCTGAAAATTCACCCCTGATGTCATACCCGCCAAACAATGACTATATACCCCTAAAAAATAACCAGGTAAATTGATAATCAAGGGTATAATTGCTTTGATAATGAAAGTGATAATGAAGTTATCCTAAAAGTCGCCCTCTGTTTCACCCCCTGTCTCCTCTGCTTTTGCCCCTGATCCCCTCTTTCAGTGGTATTCGCAAAGTAATTAAATCGCATTAAATCTGGGTATGAAATGCATTTAATGCACAAGGTTCGAGAGCAATTATAGTAGTTGTACAGGTAGGAGCAGTGAAAATATATGTAGCAGCAGTGCAGGTGCTCAGGAAAAAGGAAACAGAGGATGAAACTGAGCTTTCTACCAAAATAGGTGGAAAAACTAGTTTGGGTCCCAGTGTTTTCCTTTTGTAAAATTTTCATTCCCAGTTACGTGTTTGATGCCCTATTATTCTGGCCCCCCTGATCGCTTGACTTTAAGGATAACTCTAATGGGTGCATAAGATTTTTTAATTTTTAAAAATAACACCCAATCCACAGAAGAGAACTTTCCAGCCACGGTTGCTAGAGAGTTGTTGTGGAGGTCAGGAATAGCAAGTTGGAAGTAGGTGGGTGAGAGAGGAGAAAAGCATTGGTGTATGTAGACAGCAGCACTATCTATAGTAAGTCTATCTGGATGTGGGAAGAAATTAGGGATCATGGTGAACATGATGACAGAAAGCTCTGATTCTTTTTTCATATATATATATATATATAAATAAATGCCTTCCTTCCTTCCCTTCTGAGGTGGGGACACCATGCAAATTATGATCAGCATCTCTCGTTTCTCATTTTTGGTAAAATTGTTTAATGGAAGAAGATGAGCATAATGGTGAAAGAAAGAAAGAAAGAGAGAAAGACAGAAGGAAGTTCTGACACAAACAGAAGACAACAAATGCCTTGTCTGCAGGCAGTTGTAAATAAGAAGAGTCTTTTCACCATAAGGCTTACTATTGACCCTGCTCACCATCAACCCATTTTGACACAGTTGTGGATGAAGCTTTGATTCATTGAGTTAAAATATCTGATGAAGAGGTATTTCTGCTGTCACTGGCTGTTTGAGACTCAATGCCAGGAGCATCAACTGGTTGAATGTTCACCTAAGTAACACTGGCTGTTGAGGCTCAATGCTGGGAGCATCAACTGGTTGAATGTTCACCTAGACAACCCATTTCATAAGAAGGAGGTTCTATATATAGAGAGGTAGATAATGTAAGGAAGGAAGTAGGTGACTACTCAGTAACTAGAATGGTTAATAGTTTAGACTTAGTGTTTTTATTATCATCTTTAATAGCAACTTACAAACAGCAGGTTGTTAGTAAGTAGGTAGGTAGGTAGGTAGGTAGGTAGGTAGTGTAAAACAAGTAACCAAGCTAACCAGCATGGTTAGCCAGGGAACTGAAACCCAAACAGAAAACTGTTTCATAACCACATATCATCCATTTTTCATGGTACACTGGTGGGTAAGTTAACTCATACCAGAAGCTGTTTTAACTACCTACCTAACTCTACAACCTACAAGAAGGTTGTTAGTAGGTAGATAGTTATATATTAA
>Ga0209611_10002296_pt1 | contig 33521 bp, 29 predicted proteins | sample S1TSphgellanicum_3_FD_187693 | JGI IMG/M metagenome (GOLD analysis project Ga0209611, IMG submission 187693) | Host-associated microbial communities from peat moss isolated from Minnesota, USA - S1T2_Fc - Sphagnum magellanicum MG (SPAdes) (version 2) | ecosystem: Host-associated > Plants > Peat...
CCAATTAACAACATGAAATTATTGAATGCAAATTATGAACCAAAAGCTCCAATCTCTACCCCTTATATATTTGAAGGAAAGAAGTGAATGAATAATCAACCACATTCATTTACATCTATTCCTTATTCTCATGAATTTTTAATGCAATTTTTCATGAACCTTATGCAGATATATGAGCCAGTGACAGAAGGCTCTTATATAAAGATGATTGACATGGTCAGAGACCAAGGAGGTCAAATGCAGGTGAGTGCGCTAGCCTGTGTCTGAAGCACCTCCCATCTTGATTTCTAGAAGCACTTAGCTTTTTTTTTTACTCTTCCCGAGAGGATTTTTGTATTGTACTTTGAACTCATAAGATCTCAATGTTTTAGGAGATGTGCTACTGCGTGGTTTGTCCTAAATCTTAAACCCTAAACCTAAACCCAAGAAACCACCTTGCAATTTTCTTCATAGTTGAAGGATTCTGTGAATCTGAGAAATTTGTCAAGTTTACTTGCAGGTTATGTGGGAGCTGGTGAGTTCAGCACGGGCAGCAATGGCCAACAGCAATAAGAGAAAAGTAGCACCGATAGCAGCATTCTTATCCAGCATTCTTCATCCTTCCATTTTCCTTGATGTGGAAATGCATGAAGTGCATGGAAATGATGGACCTTTGAAATGGGTATGTAACAGACCAAGTACATAACACTCTCTGCTCTTCATCTTGTAAACCATTTGAAAACCCACCCGGAGAGAGATCTGTGTATTTTATTTTATTTTCGTGCAGCTTCTTAACATTTCTTTTGATCAGGTGCTCTTCTTAACAAAGATGAAATTGCACACTTTGCTGGAGTACCAGCAAATGATGATTGCAATAATTACAAGGGATTTAATGAAGATGAGAACTGGTGAAGTTGGGAGTAATTCATGGACACCTGAGGACCTCAGCCAATGAAGTTCCCTTGATTTGCAGGTTTCTTGTTGAGCTTGTATGGTTGGTGGTTTGAAGTCTTTTAGGGTTCAGGGTTTATGGAACCTTTTAGCAAACCTGTTTTGACATTGTGAAGTGTTGTGAACTTTTGCAGCTTTTGTGCAAGTTCATTGAACAAGGAGCTCGAAGTCCCCAAACAATGCACTTGACTGCTCTTCACATCACAGGCCCGTGGCTCCAATATCCTACCACAGCTATCTTCTACATCAAGCAATTGAAGTTACTCTCATTACATGGTGGAGGTAAGTGAGTCATAGTTTTTCTTTTCATTTTTTTGATATCGAAAATTTGGTGAAATTTATCAAAAAGTTAGCAAAATTAGTTGAATTTACTCTAGAAAAACAAAATTTTCCCAATTTCTTTCTCAAAAAATAGTGAAATTTTGCCAGTACAAAAAACACTGAAGGTAATATGCTTTGTTAGAGAGGATTTGTGTTCTGGTCTGGGATACAAACCAGTGGTGGTCTGGTCTGGTCTGGTCTGGTATGTAGGCCTGCACTTGGGTGTCAACAATGGTATCAATACTGGTAGCAAGGACCTGATCAGATTGGTATGACCTGAGGCAACCTGAGCTGAAAATTGTCTTTGAGCAAAGTGGTTTTTTCTTGCCCTAGCAGAGGCTGTGGATGAAGAGTTGGATGGTGAGCTCATTGAAAGTCAAGTTGCAGCTTGAGAATATTCAATGCTAATCCAGAGCTCAGATATTGACCTAACTGAGGTTTGTCCGCATTGTCCACCGTAGTACAATTTTTATTGTACTTTTGCATATGTAATTGTTGTGGTGTATTGAATCAAAACCAACACACACGTGATATGCTTTTGCTTCTCAGAGACAGGGGTTTAAGGTGCACTTACTCACAATAACACATACTGTAGTGTGTAACTGGTGCTTGGTTTTTCATGTTTTAGTGTCAAAAATTAGACTAATATTGCAAGTCTAAACAATAAACGCTAAACCCAAAACCCTGAACCCTGAACCCAAACCTATTATTCTAACATGTGGAAAATATTGGAATGAATCTGATGAGTATAGAGTACTCAAAAGCACTTTCATCAAAGCATTGGTAACCAGTGCATTTGCCACTTAATTTTTTCTAAAATTGGTGCAGATGTTGGTTCTGTTGACAGGCATTCGCAAATTCTGAGATGTAAGTGCAAGTGACAGTTGCAGTTATGTTGCATCAATTTGTGTTACTCCTTCAGAGGGCTCGAGTTTCTCAGGATAGTAAAGAATTGGCCATTGCCAAGTCTGCTGCTACATGTGGTCAGAAGCTCCTTCTTGAGCTTCTCAATGCTGGTGTAAATTTTGTCCAGTTTTTTTCTTCCTTTGTCTACAATGTTAGGTATCATCTTCATTGATGTGAAATGACTTTGCATAAAATAAACAAATGAAAAATTCACAAACGTTGTGGCAGGTTGATGATTTAAAACTATCAAAGGAGCTGTACAAAAAGAAAAGTTTGGTGAGTCTGCAAAAACCGTTTTCCTGTTGGATAAAATGTGATTTTCTATGGACACAAAAAGCTATTTGCATGCTGTATTTTAGAGTCAGTAACGGCTGGCTGAGTGAGAGTCTTCCCACCATGGGTATGTTGTGATAGATGAAGTTGCTGTCATATCTGATGTAGGAACAGCACTCTGCATTTGCAGATTCATTGACGAAAAGTGTGGGTTTGGCAAATGCTTTTGCATGCTGTCCCCATTTATCACAGATGACATGGTGTCAAAAGTTATGTTGGACATTTGCCTCTATGTGAGTAATTTTCAACCATCTATGTATATAGCAAAAGCCATAGCTTTGATTTAGATTCTTGAGTTTACAGACACCCAAAATTAGCTTAAGAGCTAAATTTGAGCTCAACTTTACAATTATCATATTTTCTGAAGAGTAGGAGATCTGTATGATAATCAGCTTGAAATCTGTCAGCCACCTGGTTTTGAAATCATAAAACATTTTTGCAGCAGAATAATATGCCATCAGTTTGGCAGTCTATTGAGGCATTTGCTGTCCATATTTATCTATGATTTCCTTCCCTGGTGAGTGAGAACTCATAAATTGATCAAGCAAACTCTATTGCTCCTACCTTTTATTCTTCATGTTCAGTCAGGTTGGTGTCTTTTGGAGGTAGTTCTCAATAAGTATAGGATGAAGGTGAGGATTGGATGTGTCCCACTTTGAGTGAATTTTTTTTGTTTGCCGACCTCACTACTCAGTTTGCAAACTGCAACCTTTGTTGGATTACCATGGCACCGAGTGTTCTGTTCTTCAACTTTGGGGTCTGACCTGCCATGAGATATGACTTCTTTTGACATGCAGGTTGAAGAGAACTTAATTCCATTACTCCAAGATCACAACATTAAGATGCAGGTACGACCTTTTTTTAGGCTACAGAACTTTTGTTATATTGCTACTGTGAGAAAAAATTGCAAAAACTTTAGAGACCCAATTTTGTCCCGTCTTTTTTCTCCACATTTTGTAAGGACAATGTGTATTAATATGTGTGGAGTGGAGTGTTTAGAGAGGAAAAAGGTGTGGACTTTCGGTTTGGCAGATGTTCTGTAACCCCTCTTTTATTGAATTCCAGTCCTCCAAGAATTATTTTTGTCTCCTCAACCAATCCCATCTCTAGGTTTGCTTGTCTTCTTCTTCACCATAGAGAATGATCATGAGGTCTCCTGTTTACATGATAAAATATGCTTAGATACTCTACTTGGGTCCTGTTGTTTTTGGGTGCAGGCACTTTCATCCTATGTTTGGATTGCAACCAATGTCTTGTTGTGTACATCTCTGCCTTCACAACAGAACTTGTTGGAGCTTGTGCTACCAGCAATCTTGCTATACATGACAACTCACCACCATAATTTATGAAGCTTTGCTCAGGTGCAGCGGTCTACAATTAAACCCTGCCTATTGATGTTCTGGGATTAATGATCCCCAAAAAGGGTTGTTGGAAAAAAAAAGAAAAAAAGCTATCTACACTGTTTCCAAGCTACCAGTGGGCTGTCCCAATGCAAAGCATTTTGTGTAGGGTAAATCCCCAGGGTGGGGGCATTCCCAAGATAGGGGGCCTAGGACAAGGCGATAATGCAGCACTTGGGTGGATTGCCAGGGGCTTATTTATCGAATTTTGAAACAATTCTCAAATCTTGATGTGTTGGACTCATTGGTTCTGGGGCCCCATAATAATATCGAACACGAGAGTGGTGGCAAAGAAGAAGGGTTCATGCTCAACCAGAAGTGCTTACGATCAATTGCTGCATATTTGGAAGGCAACACTGATTGCAAAAGGTAAATGCTGTTACTACGCTTTTTGGGTGCTTGAGGACCAAGAGATCAATGATGATCCTACAAACTACCCATTGGGTCTGGTGCTTAGTAAAACCATTCCCGGTGTTGTGAGAGTTGCTTTCTTTGGTTTCTGTAGGTTTTGCGCTAAAAAGCTGACATTGTTTTTGTGTTATTGATGTGAGCCAGGATGAGGCTGTCAGTGGAGAGATATTTGGATAAGTTTGACCCACTTTTTATGGTCACACCATGAGGAGTGTTTTGTGTAAACGAGGGCGAGACTGATCCTAACAGGGTGAGTTTGAAGCAGAAGAAAACAAGCAGTCTAGCTAACAGGCAGGGCAACAAACACACCCAAAAAAAAAAAGCCTTGCAGAAGTGTTGTTTCCTGAACCTCCAAGAGCAAATGTGTGATTGTCTCTCCCTTTCTTTAGTTCTTTGTTGGAATTTCAAGCATTGCTGTGATGTGCGTGTGGGTCTAATTTTGGGTGGCTTTCATGTGATACAGATGGTGGATGATCTGCCTTTTGAATGTGCACCAGTTGCAATCGTGGACCAAATAGCACTTTTCCTCAATGTGAGCCAGCTGACATAAGAAATAGAGAAAGAGAAAATGAAAAAGAGACATAAACCCTAAACCCATTTTGGGTTTCAATTGTGTCTGGCATTATTATTTTGTTGTGATCTGATGCTCTGTCGATGGTGCCATCTTCCTTTATGGCTTGGTCAAACCTTTTCTGTGAAAATCACTTTTTCTGTGCCTCTCGTGCTATGTGTTTTACAGGAAGCTAGGGAGGGTTTAAGGGAGGCAATGGCTAAAGATGCGGTCACTCTCAATGCTGAGCTATCTGGGGAATTTAATGTTTCACGTCCGGTTTTAGAAGATGAGGATGGTGACACATTACAAAATGACACTACAACTTTCGGAACTCTTTCCTCAGGTACATTTTGTTGCCCAATTTCCAAACCTAAAACCCCAAACCCAGAACCCTAAACCCTAAAAATTGAGAATCATGGTTCGATATCAGAACTGGGTATTTTACTTTTTGATAACTGTGGTTATATATTGGAACCAGGTATTTGATTTTTTGAAAACCATGGTCATCATCCCTAAAAACTGCCCTGATACCCAATGGGGGTTTGGTGGAGTTGCTAATAACTGGCCAACCCTGGTTTAAACATCAGAAGTGAGCTAAATGGCTATGAAAGGACTGGGATCATGTTTGATACCTTTCTGTTGATCTTTGTAGCAATTGATGCAGAGGAGGAGTTGCTGCTTGCAAGCAAGGAATCAAGGTTGAAGGAGTTGGGACATATGCAAGGTGGGCAACAGGAGCTCATTGTGGTGGCATCGCTCATTGACCGCATTCCAAATCTTGCAGGCCTTGCCCGCACTTGTGAGGTGAGTCACAGGAGAGGTTGACTACTTCACATGCACAGTTTCAGCTGCACCCAGAGCCCCGGTAGGGGGGGAAGGGGTTGGGGTTGTGCACAGTTTTGAGTACAGTGGCTTATGTATCTGTGACATGAAGTCCAGAACAACGATGTGCAGTTGTTTGAATTAACATAGAACTGTCAATTCCAGTTTGTGGGGAGGAAAAGAATCAGAATCAAAGAACCATTGGTTTTGGTTATTTCAAAAACCTCAAAGAACTGGTGGGGTTTTCCTGAAAGAACCAGTGGAAAACCAGTGGTTATATAGGCAGTCATCTGATTAAATTGCCCAATTTTTAAGGAGAACCATAGTTATATATCAGGACCGGTTCTTTGATTTTTGAGAACTGTGCTTTTGATGCCTAAGAACTGCCCTGATAACTGCTGGGATCTGTTGGGCAGTTCTTTGATTTTGATAAAAAACCTTTGGTTCTGGGTTCTTTCAAAAGTTTAGAAATCAAAGAACCTCTAGTGCCAGTTTTTTTGAAAATTTCAGAATCTCAGAACCTCCAGTTCAAGTTCTTTTAATATTTTCAGAAGAACCTCTGGATCTGGGTTCTTGAAAATTTCCAAAGGATGGCGGTTCACAGGAAAAGAACTGGTGGTTTAGGGTATGTTCTTTGACCCAGTTCTTTGATTTTTTGGAGCCCTGGTTAAGGGTCCAAACCAGTTATATGATTTTTAGAACCATTGGTCAAGGGTCATAACCAGTTCTTCAATTTTTTGAACCATTGGTCAAGGGTATACATATACCATACCCTTATCCTTTGGTTCTAGGTTCCAAAAAGTGAGAACCTCCCAACACTGGTTTGTTCCTATTTCTGATAACCACCCCACACAATCCAAATCTCAAGGTCCAGCTTATTGGAATTTTGTATTGAAGTTTTTTGAATTCTAGAGTTTTCTGAACATGGGAAATCTTTTCTTGGCAGGTGTTCAAGACAGCAAGCCTTGTTGTGGCTGATGCAAGCATCATTGAGGATAGCCAGTTCCAGCTAATCAGGTTGCCTTTTTCATAACCAGCATTAGGGTGCTGATGTGTCTCTTTCCCAATTAGACATCTACACCCCAGTTATATCACATACCTATTAAGCTCACCTGCTGAATAGGTTATGGATGTAAATGGCGCTGGTTATATCCAGTCTTTGGCCCAAGCTCTCACCACCAGTTACCTAGTCCAAATAACTTGATGGATTGAGGCCATAGTAATAGCAGTGATTTTCAGCACAGAGGTAGGGCAAGAGAAAATTGATTTCTGCTTTTCCCTTTGGACTTTGAGCTGTGCAGTAATGACTTTTGTGCCTTAAATTTTCTTTTGCTTTCTTTTTTTTGACAGTGTGACTGCTGAGTGCTGGGCCCCAATTGTGGAGGTTTCTGAGGCCGGGCTGCCTAAATTTTTGGAGCACAAAAAAAGGGTGGGTTCTTTCTCATTGGGCTGGAGCAAACTGCAAACAGTTTCTCTGTTGATGAGGTCACATTTCCCAAAAGGTGGTCAGTTGCTCTCTCTCTTTCTCTCTCCCCCACCCACATGGGTCAGCAGTGTCGATGACCACAAAGTTGAGCTGGTCAGCTTTTCTTCTGTGGGAGCAGTCATGGATGTTGTGTTCCTGGCTTTGGATCAGGGGTTAGCAAAGGTGTCATAGGGTCCTAATGTTCTAAGCAGTGTTGGGTGGGTATCGATTTCCTTAATAATCACTGGTTCTTGTTTTAAAAATCCTTCTGAATCAGAGAACTGCCAGTTCCAGGTTCTTTTTGGGGGAAAAGGAAAATCAGAATCAAAGAACTGCTGGGTCTGGTTATTTCAAAAAACTGCAAAGAACTGGCATTTTTCTTAAAAGAACAGGTAACTTACTTACTTACTTACAATTTAGCGTCATTAAGTGGGCCAAACAGCGCTCGGGCCAGAACCCAATTGACATTAAGTCTAATGAAGCAATTCAGATCTAACCGTCTGACATTGCACTAAGAATCTAGCAAGGATGCCTTGCTGCTGACATCTCAACAATTTAGCCAAAGGTGTGATGGCAGTTAGTGGCAATGAACCTCTAAACCTCTCTCGAACACTTTGATAGGCAGGGCAAACCAACAAGAGGTGGTCCTCATCCTCAACCGACCCAAGTTGCATAATTTGCAGTAACACTGCTGCACCAGCACCTTCATTGGCTTGACTTGCCTTCCTAGCTCAATCTGTAGCTTGTGATTTGCACAACGAAAACATGCGAAGCTTCTCTTAAGCTGTGCATTGTCTACCTTGGAGAGGTATTCTTTGTACTCATATTGTGTTGAGCTATTCAACCCCAGATAGGCTCTCCCTGCTGGAGTCAACTGCAGCCACTTGCTGGTGTACAATGTATTGCCTTTCAGCCAACTGCTTGAGGTCAACACATGGTGTTAGTTGATCGCTATTGATGCACAAATTGTACGTCAACAGTCGTTCATCTACTTGTGCTTGCTAGCAAGCAGGCAATCGGCTCTTTCTACCCATAGCACTCTGGTTCCTGAGTAAGACTTTTTGCCTGCCTGCAAGCAACTGCAGCTGTACATCATAAGTCTAGCTTGGCATGTGAGAGAAAGCGCATGGTCTGTTGCCATCAAAATATTTCTAGGGGAAACCTGCCAAACTCTGCCAGCACGACGTAACTGGATGTCGTGGTGCTGATTGCAGCGACGACTTCAGTAATGAACCAGTGATTGCACAGGCACACTTGATTTTTCTCAAATTTTCTGAGAACACTGGTGATATATCAGGAATTGGGTCTGTCAGTTTTTTGAGAACCATGGTTATGAACCCGAAGAACACTGCCCTGATAATCAGGGGTGGTCCATTCATGTTTTTGTTAACCACCCAATGATGGTCCTAAAATTCAGCTTAAGGATTCATTAGGCCCCAGTGTGTTGACAGAATCAGACTCAGATGAAAATGTAATGTCCAATGGTAACTGCCATGGATTTGCAGGTCTTGGTTCTGCGACGGGAGAAAGAAGGCATTCCAGTCAACCTTATCCAGGTGCTTGATGCCTGCCTGGAGATCCCGAAGCTAGGTGTAATAAGGTCCCTCAATGTCCATGTCAGTGGGGCTATTGCTGTGTGGGAATACACTAGGCGGCAGCACGCTCGAATCGCAGCCACTTCAAAGTAAAAGATATATCTATCTCAGGCACTGTAAGAGATATCCTTTTTCACACCTCAGAGATTTTGCAAGAAGGTGTATGTAACCCCTAAATGCCTCATAAGCCAAAAATGGTTTGTTTTGGAATCTTATATCAGTGTCCCAAGTAGATTCTTTTTTTTTTCCCCCCCAAAATTTTCTTTTGGTCCATGTGAAATGTGGTCATAGGTTCTAAAAGAAATGCTGACCCAGGAAGCTCATGTCAAGTTCGGGGGAGGGATGGGGTGCGGGTGGGGAGCACTTCCATGAAATGTCCTCTTCTAATGAACTCTCAAGGGGGGTGGAGGATTATGCTCAACAGGAATAGCAAGCTAATCAGGTGAAGCATAATATAAAGTGACATACCCACAACTAATAAGAGTTGGATTGCAACCGCAACTTAATTTTCAGAACTGTAATTGGAATTCAGATTTTTGAACAACCAAACCCAGAACTGGATTCCTGGTTTTATTTTTGTGTAGAATCAGAATAGAGACAATTCCAATTTGTTTTTTCAGAAAAGAAGGTGGAGGTTCTTTTAACCCTTAATTGATCCTAAACAATGCCAATATTAAACAAGTCGAGGCAGCCCCGACAAATGCACCTGAAAGTCATGGATTCTGTTAGAATTTCTTTAAAAAAACCTAAAACAGAGAGTTGTAGAGAGAGAGGCCTTTGAGCTGAATCTTTCAATTTTAGAAAAAAATGAGATTTGATTGAGAAATGGAAAATTGCCATCATTGAACATTTAGTCCTTTTAGTTTTGAGTAGATTTCAAAATTATACGTTTTTTGCAGAATTAGATGAAGATACCATATGCTTCTTCATTGACAATAAAAAAATTCAGAATAGCTTGAAGACATGTATGTTAAGGATAGATTAAGTAGGAGAAACAAGGGGCCCAATGAACCATTTTGGTCTGCTGTGATGCTTAACCCTTAATTGACAATGGAACAAAATTGTCACACTTCAAAATACGGACCAACCTTCACAAACGTGCATAGAAATCATATAAAACTTTAGATTTTGAAAAATCCAACTCAGTGAAATTGTGCAGGATTTTAACCTAGATGTTTTAGGGGAAAAATGAGAAATGAAAAATTGCCAACGTTGAAACTTTGGTTTGTCAACATGTAAATAGGATTTTTAGATTTTTTATTTCTTTATTTCTCTTGTAGCCAGATTTGGCTAAATCCTCTTGTGGCCCATTGTCACTTTTGGAGTAACATGAGAAAATTGAAATGAAAAAAAAAAAAACCCACTGATGTGATGCCATAGTTTAGGATTTTTCAAAGAAAGATTTGGAGGAATGCGAGCTTTTGTCATTAGGTGGTAAAAATGTTTGTTGAGTGCATTTTGGGAAATGTAGGTATACATAAACTAAAGTCACCTTGCTTTTTTGTCACTTTGCAAATGGGTTGTGTTTCAAAATGACATTCGATTCATTTAATGGACGATGTTAAGAAACCCATCAATTACCAAATCATATGTTGAGTGACCCATAACCTTACCCTAACGTTAGTTTCATCATTAAATAATCCTCAGAATAATGAAATGAAATTTTATGAAAATATGAAGTTGACATGATGAAAATCATCATAATTATCATAGTGTACATTCTGAATAATTTCACTACTCATATCACAATATCATAGTAGATGATGGGAAAAAAATAAAAATAAAAATTCAAAAATAAATAAAAATTCATTTAAAAAATTCATTTTTTGAAAAAAAAATTATTCAATTTATCAATGTGAAAAATATCATCATTTTTTAATTAAGTCCATTGCATAAAATCCATGAAGTAGTAGCTCCATGAATCTGAAGTTTTTCAAACTGATAACATACGACATTCAAGGTGCATTCACACCTAATGTTTAAATCAACCATTAAGTGAAAATCTAGGTGGCATCTTAGGTGGCACCAAATGTTAAATGGGTGAATATTGTTTAATATTACGAGTGTCATTGGAGATGCATTGATTTTTCATGCAAATATATAGTTTACTTTTATGAATTATTTTTTAATACTGGATTTCAGTTTTTCAAAAAAATAAAAATAAAAATAATTTTTTTGAGTTTCCTTTGGAGATGCATTTAATGCAAATAGGTAGTTTACATTAATAAAAGCATCGAGTCTAAACAATGATCAAAATAAACCTAAAACATTTACAGTGGGGGCAAAAACCAATTTTTTAAAAAAGAAGAAAAACACACACACACATACAAAAAATTAGGTTTAAAAAAAATAAAATTGAATTGGGCGATGTAGCCACACTTAATGATTATCCAAAAGAGGAATTAGCCAAATTTGGCTACAGGTCATAGAAGAAAGTAGAAAGAAATTAAGAATCATGCTATATTTTGGGGACTTGCTGAAACCTATTGTTTTAATATGGCGATTTCAGGGAAAAAGAATCCTTGAAATCTGGCAATGACTTTGGCACATTTTTTTTCACAAAATTTCTTTGTATATATGAGTCACTCCACATTCTTTTTTGGTGGTCAAGGGCAGTGGATTTTTTATTTTTATTTATTTATTATTATTATTATTATTTTTGGGGGGGGGGGAGCAGAATTTCACACCATGGCGACCCAAAAAATCCTCTGCCAAAGAGGGTTATTAGGAAAAAACAAGTTCCAAAATTTGCCATATTTTGAAGGGAAAAAAAAGAAAAAAAAACTCAGAAGTCGCCATATTTAGGCAATGAGCAGGATTCTTTAAAGATTCCACTTTCCAGTTGTTCACTTCAAAAGGAAACTGGAAATTATACGTATCCGTATAAGTACATCCTCATTGCCAGAGCCGTTACGTAGAAATACGACAAGGCATACGCGGTCGCTCGCTCAAAGAGCTGCGGGGTTTCATTCTCGCGCTTTCGCGAGCTTCCGGGTCCGTCGTCTTCTTCCTCTTCCCCTCCCCATCTCCGCCGTGTCTGCGCTTCCTCTCCCCTGCCCCTTCTCTTCCTCTACCCATCTCCTCTTCTTCATTCCCTTCTCCTCTTTCCAACGATCCCTTTCTCGTCAAAGCAGCTCCTCACAAGCTGCAAGAACGAACCCAAGCTCTCTGTTGTTCTCTGTTTTCCCCCGGTCCTCTTGCTTGTTCTCGTGTCTTCTCCTTCCCCTACTAGAGTTTGTAACTTCGGCGCTGGGCGCCTTCCTTCCTCCTCCTCCCAGAAGAGACTTTCTTCACCAAAAAAATTGCTTGAATGAAACGGAGCTCATTTGCAGTCTAGTTTTTGTTGGGATTCAGGAGTTGCAATTCCGTCAGCGCAATCTCCGCGGCATTCGGTTTGTCTTTGCGCGCGGACGTGAACCTTCTCTAGGGTCTGGAGCTGCGAAAAACCCTAGAGTGTCTTTACCTGCGGACCCATTTGAGCAAGCAACTGAGGATCCTTCCCAAGGGTCTCAGTCCTCCTCCCTGTGTTTGCGTGCACCCCCAGCATTTATTCTTCCTGTTGTGGGTATGCGCGCGGTTGAAGATTTGGCGAGGATTTTGGTTTTCCCCCGGTTTAGCTGAAGGGGCACAGGGAGAAGGACTCGCGCTTTTTAGCAGTCTAGAATCCATGCGTCTTCATTGCGCAATACAAATCCCTTGAAGATTCATGCTTTGTAGTTTTGGGTTTGCTGCTGCGAGAATGCGGGCGAGAACTCAAAAACCCATTTGTACACACGAGGGAACTGCTGTTACGGTGATGATGACCTCCTCTTCCTCCTCTGTGAAAGGGTTCGTGGGTTTTGTGGGTTTTGGGGGTTTTGTGAGCTTCATACATCATCCCAAGCAAGCGTTGAGAGAATGCTGCTTTTGACGCGAAGATTTCTATCACGGAAGTGAGAAACTGGAGGTGGGTAGTAGGTATAAGGGAGAATGGGAGGAAGCAGAAGAAGGAAGAGACGGAGGAGAGACAGGGAGAAACGACGGAAAAATGAGGAAGAGGAAGAAGAAGACGAAGCAGAAGAAGAAGATGAGGATGATGGGTTCTCGTACGTATGCGCGGTGTGTAAGGATTTTGGACAGCTTTTGTGCTGCGAAAGATGCAGAGAAGGGTTCCATTTGTCATGTATTGGTCTCTCCGAGTTCCCAGAAGTCGACCCTTGGCTCTGTTCCACCTGTTCTGTTGATAAGGTAAGAGTTTCAAGTTCCTGCTCTTCAACCCCAAACCAAGCATGCAAATCCCCTCCTCGGCAAGGATTTACGTTTTGGATTCTTCTGTTGCTGGTTGCCACTTCTTGCACTGTAGGTAAGTTTGGTGCACACATTCCTCCAACCATCTGAGGCATTCTTTCTGCATGGTAAGCTTTTTGCAAACAAACTGAAAAATCCCATGTCCCTGGCAGCAACAGCAGCAGGTGTCGATCATAGGGCTTTCATTAGGTCAGAAACAGTACTGTTACAAAGCTTGCATGCATTGTGCCTTTTGCGAGCAAGCCTAAAATCCCACCTCTCATAGCAACAGCAGGTGCCGATCATAGAGCTTTCATTTGGTCAGAAACAATATTGTTACAAAGCTTGGATGCATTGTGACTTTCTGCAAGCAAGCCTAAAATCCCACCTCTCACAGCAGCAGCTCCTGCTGATTGTGGAGCTTTCATTATGTTGGAAAGAATTGTTGGAAAGCTGAGATATGTCATGCCTTTTCGCAAACAAGCATAAAAATATCCACATCTTGCAGTGCCAGCAGCACCAGCAGATTGTGGAGCTTTCATTACGTCAGAAACAATTGTTTGCAAAGCTTGGATGATGGGTGTGTGTTTTCTTGCCTTGAAAGTGATTTGCTGCTGGCTGTTACAACAGGTGCGGTGTTTCGAATGCAAGGCATTTGGAGTACTGCAAGATGAAGTGATACAGTGTACATTTGAAGGCTGTAGCAAATTTTACCATGTCAAGTGCACAAAGAGATTGGCGCAAGCAATAACAACAACACCAATAACAACAGCAGCAGCAGCAGTAGCAGCAATGACAAAAACAACAACAGTGGCTGCAGTTGCTTCAAGGAGCTTGGTGTGCCCACACCACCATTGTCATGCCTGTGTGGATTCTGAGGATGTGAAGCAGGAGAAGCTTTTGCGATGTTTGAAATGCCCCATTTCATACCATAAGCCATGTGCACCTGATGGTACACACTTGCTCGAAGACATGCCTGGCTACTTGATTTGCAGGAAACATGTTGACAATTGGAAACATGACTCTGTGGTGTGTCATCATCCCATCTTCCTTCTTTGGTTTGCTGGTTTGAAACTCTGAGGTGTATGTGGTAGTAGAATGAATGTGTTCACCTCTGGAAGGATGCAATGTCTGCTGTACGATTTGGAGTTGCACTGAGTCACATCATCAGCAGTTGATTCCATGTTCTTCTTTTTCTTCTTCTTTATTCCAGGTCCTATCAATTCCTTGTCTGATTTGTGATAAAGTGCTGCTGTCATTTGTGCTTCTGTTTCAGGAAGCAGAGCCAAGCCACAACCTCCAAGTTATTTTCAAGCGACTACCACTGCCGATTGTTGTCCATGATTTTGACCTTCCTCGTTACATTTTTGAAGCTGTCAGACGGCTGCAGAAGCGACCTCCCTCTTATTGCCATATCCGGCGTAGTATCCTGTCAGCAAGTTGAAATAGAACCGACTACGTGCATGATTCCTTATATCTCTTTGAACTGTCTGTCATCTTGGTTGGCAATGGGCTGGGCTTAACTCAAAGTTTTCTCAGATGTATATGTGGTGAAAAAGATGAAACGCCGGCAAGAAGATGAGAGTTTGGAGTGCATGTGCAAGTCAACAACTGGGTCCACACAGCAACAGACATGTGCCAAAGACTGCCTCTGCGGGTAGCCTGTTCTTAAACCAGGTGCCCATGTATGCATGTCTTTCTATTTCGTGAGCAATAGTGGTTGACACAAGGAATGGATCCCAATCTGAAACTGCAAAATACCTCTGCATTGTTAAAACCTCAGAGGTCCTGTTTTCTGATGAATGATACAGAGTGCTGATGCTGCTCTCCGTGTGGCTTGGGATTTGGGTGGTGGCAAACAGGATGCTTTTCACGAGCTGCTCAGCCAGCTGTGGTTGTGGAGGCTTGTGCACCAATCTGCCATTCCACAAGCGTCCTGTATGTAAGCTCAAAGTTGTCAAGGTGGGTAATTGGTTTTTTTTCATATGGAGTCAGGCATGATGAGTTCACCTAAATTTATGCTGAAGAAATAGGCTTCAAGAGATGCAGGGTGTTGCTAGAACTGGTGCCCTACTATTCTCAAATGCTCTTTTTCTTTTCCAAGATCACTTTGGAAATTGCCTGTGAGAGAGCGAGACATTCCAAAGGTAGTCAGAGCCTTCTATAGTTTGCAGATTTCATTCTCAAATCCCACTTCAGCTCTGAATGAAGCTTGGTTCAAGTGGTGGGTACAGACAGAGAAATGTGGATGGGGGTTGACAGCAGATGAAGACATCAAGGCCGGGGCTTTCCTGGTTGAGTATGTTGGAGAAGGTATATCTTAATCAATGGCACATCTTAATCAATCAATTAAGGAAAAATTTCCTTAATCAAGCATAGGATACAAGAGTTTGAGCTTAGTATGATTTTCTTTGCAGACACACTTTGTGTGTTGTTCTTTGGGGGATCATTTTGCAAGTTGTATTGCTAACTGAAGTTTTGTTTGTAAATTGCACTGCAGTGATTGATGACAAGACATGTGAGGAGAGGTTGTGGGTGATGAAAGAACAAGGTGAGATAAACTTCTACATGTGTGAAATCAGCCGAGAAATTGTGATTGATGCCACCTTCAAGGGCAACTTGTCACGCTACATCAACCATAGCTGCCACCCCAACAGTGAACTGCAAAAATGGTGAGTCTTTTTGCACAAACATATGCACCTTTCTTCTTGTGCATTCCTGCTTGTTTGTACAGTGATTTTTTATTGTATTTTCTGGAAGAGTTAGGCAGAGTTGAGCACTTGTATAAGAATTTGACTCTTCTGGAGATGTGGCCCTGAGTTTTACCCACAAAGGGCTTAGCATTTGTGTTACAGATTGCATTTGGCCATTTTGAGCTGTTGTTTTGGTTTGATGGAAAGAGGAGACTTGGGTGCTGCAGGGAGATAGATGGTGAGATTCGAATTGGCATTTTTGCTGTCACTGATATCAAACATGGGGAGTTCATCACTTATGATTATCAGTATGTGTCTACCTCCACCCTGGTATAGCTGTAATTTTTGTGGCTTGTTTTGAGCTTTATCTCTCTCTCTCAAAAGGTGGCCTTGGTGCCATTTCTGGGAAAAATAATAATGTTTCATCCTTTCTTTCCTAATGCATGTTTTTGCATCTTGATATAAAAATTGACTCCTCTGCGATACGGTGTTGATGAATGATTTCCAGGTTTATACAATTTGGTACAAATCAACAATGCCATTGTGGGTCATCTGACTGCCGGGGACTATTGGGGAAGCCCATAAAGCAACCCAAGAGATGCACAGATGCCAAGGCTCTAACAAGCAATGCCCTCCCACAAAGCTTGAAGAAATCACAACTACGTGGGGATCTTAGCCTCCAACATTCAATCACAGTAATGCTCTTTTGACTCCATAGAATCACCCTTTGTAAGAAAGTGTTGTGTTGAGTTCCTTTGGGGATTGATTTTCCTCATAGAATATTGATATACACTGATGTTTGATTGTGCATTCTCTGGGTACAGATTGATCATTTGATTCGGCAACGAAAGTCATCAACTTTGGAGGCTAGAGATGATGGAGGTCAGGTTTTATATATATAGACTCTTACCATGCAAGGGCTTGATATGTTTGTCATCTTGGCTTTCTCATCTTCTCAATTGCTGGGCTACAGTAAAAACACAGAAAACAGTTAAGAGATATAAGTCTGAAATTGGGTGTTTTTGTGGTGGTGGTGGGTATGATATAGTAGTGCCAGCTCTTCATTGTGAGCCAACAACAGGAACCAGTTTCGTGGGTCTGCGAATTAGAGTATGGTGGCCACTTGATCAAAAGTAATTTTTGCCGCTCCTTTTCTCTTTCTTGCATCTCTTCACCTCCTCCTCCCAAAGAAAAATCATCTGAAGAAATTATATTTACAGAAATCTTTTCCTTTCCTATTGTTTGCTCTGGGTCACGACTCTTCATTTTTATTGCCCTCCAAGAAATGAACTTTCATTCTCAACACTTATAACTTTGGATCCATTGTTCATGGACTGTGGTGAACAGATTTTATCATGGAAAAATTGTAGCGTATGATATGTTGACAGGAAAGCATCAGGTATAAAGACTCACAAACCTTTTGCAAATAAATTATTGCTCTACACAGACCTATTTGTAAGGAGAGAATTGCAAGCATCAAACTTTGTGAAGGTGTATTAGGAGGGAAGAAAAAAAAGCTTTTTAAAGTGTGACTTCCAAGGTTTGGTAGGAAGAAACACTTATCCCAGAAACACAACTTTCCCTGAGTGGTGCAGATTCTCTATGATGATGGTGAAGCTGAGGCTTTGTGTATGAGTAAAGAGCGGTGGGAGGTGGAGAAGGCCATGAGTTGCTCCCAAGTAAAAACTTTTCTCTCTGCTCAGACAGAATTATCATTCTTACCTTTAAAATTGGGTCAAGTTTTGGTCTGTTCTAAAGTCCCTTGCAGCTTTCCTTTGTTGGGTAGTGGAGATCTAATTTGACTTCCATAGAAACAGTTTTGTACAGATGTTATTGACACTTCTTTTGTACAATGGGTTGTCCCTTTACTATTCCTTAGATTGGTGTGGATGATGTTTCTCTGTGTGCAGCGCAAAAGAAGATTTTTCACCCCAACATGGGAACATCCATGTGTATTGAATGGTGAGCAAAGCTGATGACTCTCTGACCTTTCTTTCTGTATAAAATTCAGAAAAATGCAAGTAATGTTATCTTGAATTTCATTCCAAATCTGCATTGCTGATTCCACATTCTCTGGATGGTTTTCTCATGAGAGTTGATAGTATTATTTTTCTAACTCTTGGCTTTGTTTCCATGCTGATTTCTTATTTAGGGGAAGATGAATCTGGATCCAGTGATGATTGAGGTGCAAGTGATCCACTGATCTCAAAGCACTGTTGTTTCTGGTTCAAGTTTACAATGTTCCATTGTTTGGACAAAGGAAATCTGCATGCTTCTTTCAATGCACAAGCTTTTCAAAGAGAGAGCAACTGCAACTTGTGACAAAGGAAAAACACATCCAATTCTACAAAAACTGAAATTGAAAAATCTTTTGGGCAGAATTTCTTGTTGAGTCTTGCCCATTGTGTGTGCACGGTTCTTGTGTCCTCTCTTTTTAAATTTTTTGCTAGATATTTTTGGTTTCGAGCCCCATTTTCTTTTCCTATTCTGAGCCAAAATTCCTATTTAGATCATAGCTGTATTGGGTTGGCTTTACTTGGGAAGAAGAGTTGGTGTTTTTGGTGTACAGAGACAACACCGGTACCCTTTTGGTGTTTCAGGGTTGGAGTTCTCTCTTATCACACCATTTGAATTTCCTACACCATACACATTGATTTGCTTGTGAAAAAAATTGAGACAGTGAAAATTCAATAAACTCATTTATTGTTGAGCATGGATTTGTTGAACACAGACATTTTCTGCAACAAATCATGGTCTCATTTTGAGAATATAATGTGGAAAGTGAATACTATATTTCTACGTTTTTTTGGTACACAATTTTGTCAAGATTCCACAATAGCAAGAAATGCCGTATCAAATTAAAAGGTTACAGTAACAGTTCATTGATCCATCGCTGATTCTTTCACTCATATGAATTCTTTAGTCATTAAGGATATAAATCATTTCACCAACCGCATGGATTTGTAGCAAAGATCTTTATTCAATTTTAGGTCAACTTAATTTTTTCAAATTTGTTTTGGCATGTCTGCATAATTTATGTAGCAGGATTCATTATAGGGTGAGCATCAAAATGCACATCTCTTCTCTTTCATCATGGGTGATCATGTTAACCACCCTTAAAACATCTTAGGTTATCTTTTCAATGGGGAAAGAGAGAGTCCATCATGACATTTGAAGAGATGGAGACATTAGAATTAGGTTCGCAAAGAGGATGGTGTAGGCATAAAGGGTAGTGCTAGGAGATTGGGAAAAATGCTAGCATCTTGATTTTGTTAGAACTTGTATTAAACAAATAGTGGGAATGTAATCGCAAGTTGTTTAGAGAGAGTAAAGCACTCATAGTGCTATGAATGAAATTGCCCAAATGACGAGCAACACAATTAGAACTTGCCTTTAATTCTGGTGGACATCATTCAAACAATTTGATGTTCTTTGCTTTGGAGACAAAATGAAGAAGAGCTACAAAACAAAGAAGATCTAAGAAGCAAACAAGGAGAAGATTGAAATAACTTGTGCACCTCCATCAAATTAGCCATGGTTTGAGTATATTTTCAACTTTTTTTCTATTACTCCTAAAATAAATGGCTTATTTCATGCAATAGATTAGGTTTTGCATGTGATGCAAACAAAAACAAAGATTGTGAATGCTAGTGATGAAAAGGATGTTTTAAAACACCCTAAATTCCCAATAGCATTGAGAGACAAACTCAGTGTTTGTGGATGACACTACAAATGTTGAAGTTGCTTCAATTACTCATTTTCATAGCCTTAGAACTAAGGCATTCAAGTTTCTTGGTGTACAAAGAAAAAAGAGGCTTGGTTTATTTACATGTTCATTTGCGATTGCAAATGCCCCATTAATGTCACATGTGCCATGAAGGAATTTGAAATGAAGAAAAAGGGAATGTAACAAAGTTCATGAAATCTCAAATGCAACAAAGTGAAGAGAATGAAAAAAAAATGATGGTTCAAAGACAACTATAGATGGTTAATTTGTTTGCAAATGTGTTGAAGGGAAGGATCACAAATGGTAGTGATAGTAGTGGTAATTGATAATAAATACAAAGTTAGATTTGGTTCACAATCACATCCCAAAAAAATTTCAATTTGCATTACATTCCATTAGCATTGATTAGAAAAAAATATATCTTTGTGTTGTACCATTAAGAACCACCTCAAGGAATGGTTAAAGAACCAAAAGTGATTAAATAATATTCTTACACATTTTTCCTTTAAATGATTTCATAACTATAGATTTTGTTTTCATGTTTATCCATAACATGCCAAAGTATATCGCCTAAGGTGTTCATTGGAATAAAAAAAGGTCGAAATTACTAAAAAAAACTATTTTCCTAATTGTAATGAACTTTTTCAGAATCGCATTCTTAAATTTTTGAAATTTCAAAACTAAATTATATGTATTCAATTGATTAGATGAAAAAGTAATCAAATAATATACTATCAATGGTACCTTAAAATTTTATTTCCAAAAAAAACACCAAAACATTTTTCAAACTTGTGAGGGCACAAGCATGCTAAAGTAGACCTTGCTCATAAAGTGAAAATAATTGAAAAGTAGATTTTGAAATTTTGAATTTTACGCCTTTAACCAATGTTATAATTTTTTGGTTGTATTATCCATATTAAATAAACCATATATGGTCATCCCCAATCTATTTTATTATTTGAACTATTTTATTATTTATTGTAAGTTTATATTTGATATTCTTTTCAAATCAAACTATTCAAATGATGTGTTATTAATGTTTGAGCCATCATGCATATTGATACACATTTTTTAAAACTTGAATATTTCAATTATGACAATGTTAAACCCTTCAAAAGTAAGGGTTTTTTAAAGGTAGGTTTAAAGCACTAAAAACATACTTTTCAATGTGCTACATATGTTAAATTAACCACATTAATTTTTAAAGAATGTGTCCTACTTTTCAACCTCCAATGTTGATAATTCTATTTTTTTGCATTATCAGGATACTTTCTTAGCCTACTTTAGCATGCTTATGCGATGTGTTCTTGACCAAAAAAATCAAAAGAAGGAAACATTGTGACATTCCTGAATTTTTTTTCTAAATGCAATGATTAAGAACATCAAAACAAAAAATATTCTTGTTATCATTAAAGTTTCAAAATCTATACATCCTAATAATATATTCACCAAAAACTTATAACTAAAATCTCTATTTAAATGTTTCTTATATTTTTTAAAAGTTGATGGGTGGTCCAATAAAATGGATGCTGTTGGCCTATAGGCTAAACTTCTTGAATTTTCCACCATTGTCAATCCATTTAGGTTGGTCAACACAAACATTGCAAAACAATTTCTTTTGCATCACACAACTTGCAACACAATTTTATGAATTTTTTTCCTATTGAAAACTTCAATAATTGCAAGTGTAATTTTCTTGAGTGGAACATTTGCAAAAGGGATATGGGTTCCATCTATTACTCCACAAATGTTAAAGATACTTGTAATCTCTTCAAAACAAGCAATGATGTTCCTGAAATGTTGATAAGAAGGAATACTAATGTATTTACTAGACAATTTATCTTTGTGGACTAACACATTACAAGCAATGTCAACATATTTTTTAATGGTCAATACGCTCACATTGAATTGATCAACCATGTGTAAATAATGTATTAAAAAATGGCCATAATCTTTCTAATATTCTATTGTGGTTTTATATGGGTTTAAAATTGTGATTACAAAAAAAATTCAACTCCAAATTAAATTGTGAAAAGGTTCAAAATTCACGTTCTATAATGCAACAAAAATTCATATCTTTCATTTTAGGTGTGATTTATCACACATTGGTTTCCACAACGTCCGAATGTATGTATTATTTAGGTTTTTTCCATCACAAATGAGGTGGATGCCTCCTCCTATTCACAATGACCCACGACATTGGAAGGAAATTAGATTACATTCACTAGGAGAAAAAGGTGCTTTTTTTACCAATCAATTTTTAATTACATGTCATCCTTGACTTTGTATCAACTACAAAATTATATTTATTTTGAAAAATTCCATGGGGATGGCTTGGCACCTCAAACAAGTTGAACTATTTACTAATTTTGGTAAGTCTATAACATTGGCCATTAATGGGGACTAACTTCAAAATATATAATGAAATAAAAATAATGTCGTTGAGATGTAGTCAAGAAGTCCATTTCGCAATGATGGACCATATTATGTCATGTCAATTGCTTGATTAATTTGGTGGACATTGTTTGTGAATGGATGAAAAACAAAAATTGATAAATAAAATAATGCACATGCTTTCCAATGTACTTCAACACTAATGCAACCTTTTTTGTAACTATATTGAAACTTTGTTACAATTGTGTTGCAATTAGTTTTCAACTTTGCTAGAAATTTGTAACACCTTTACCAAAGTTTATAACTTTGATTATAGTACTTTGTTGTTGGACATCCTAAATGGGTTTCAAATTGTGCACCACATTGTTTAGGAATAAAACATGTACACATCTTAGTCTAAGGTCATTGTGAATGTTATTACAATGATTAAGAAAATGTCAAACACAAAATTTACATGCCCTTATTTTGTGAAATATATGTAAGTAAGGAGTATGTAATGGTAAGTAAGAAAATAGTTAATAGGTTGGTAGGTAGGTTACATATGTACCTAATATATAGGTGGGGTGCAAGTAAAGCAAATAAAAGGTAACCTCTTTGCCTATTGTTACCTACACCCTATTTACATATTACCTACCACCTATTCAGGTGACTTACAACTTATTATTTATAGGTACCTACCTATTTAGGTAATTCATTACTAACTTGTACCTAACCTAGTTATGTATACCTAGATTTATTTAGGCTAAGTTAGGTAGGGTAGTTAATTAGGTAGGCTAGGCAAATTAGCCTAGTTTAGCAAGGGCCCAACTATGTTATTGAACTTTATACATTGTTTAAGAGGTGGCTTGGGAGATGAATGGATGATATGAGGGCATAAGCATGGTAAAGTAAACAACTAAATTTCCTTAGTAGTCTACTTGACAAGTAGAAAGAAAATAACAACCAAATTTCCATCATAAACCATTTATATGTGGAATATTTTTACTTGAATGATCAAAGACAAGATAGTTCTTCACTATTGTGCATTAAGTTTCAAACTCCACATTATAAAATTAGGTTGAAAGTAGATTTCTAAAAATACAAGTAGATTTTGCAATCTACTTTTCATCTATTTTTTATATTGTGGACTTTTGTAAAGTATGTGGTAAATAGTTTCTAACAAATATATATATATATATATATATATATATATATATATATATATATATATATATTATATGGGGACCTTAAGAATAAAATTATCTTTATATCCTTACCTAGTATCAATATGTTTCATTGAATTATATCTTTTAAGGATTCCCAAATCACAAAATTAACTTGTAGTAAATGGGGATACTGTTTGCTTATTTTTAGAATTTATTTGTTTTTAATCTTTTGGAAATAGATTTTTACAAATGTAATAGAGGGCACCAAGGGTATTCTATCATACTTCCATCCATTTTGATGTTACTTTATTGCATTTATATGCATGACACAAGATAAAAATGGAGACATTTACTTTTTTTGTATATTTTAATATGTTTTGGCCCATGACATAGAATAATGGTAGCAATGTGTTGGTGGGGAATTCAAATTTTGAATTACATTCATTGAAGTTGAAAACTAATTGGAACCATGTGAATTTGCGTAATTGAAATTAGTCAACATCCCAACTATAGTCACACATTGGGACTACACTTTATATTACACTCCCATTCAAACTTTGAACTTTCCCCTTGCTTTAGATTGATTTTGTTTTCTCTTATCTTTTTAAAGTTCAATTTGTGTTTAAGTTTAAACCCATGTGGTTTGTTAATTTGTGAATTTTTTCAAAACAATGCATCTTGCCTTTTGCATGTCACTTCAAGTCTTTCATTTTGGAGGTTCAAACTAGTGTTTTGTGAAAGCCGGATTTGGTTTTCACAAAAAAATTTACTAAGGTTTTTGGTTTTTAGTTTTAAATTTTTGAGAAATTATGCATCACAACAAGGTACCAATATGCTTTTAAAGAATTTGAATCAGTTTTCACAATGTGGGTTTTCATAAATTTGAGAACAATTGGTTATCATTTCGTAATTCACAAACTAGTTTTTGTTTTTTTTTTTTCAAATTAAAAAATAATAATTAAAATTACAAAAAAATATTGATTATATTCCTTTCATTAAAAATCAAAATATCATAAGCAATAGAATTATCCATAAAGTAATGAAAACATAGCACAATTTGGTCATACACAAAGTGAGATTAAAGAAACCCTACAAAAAATACATTAGCATTCAAGTGGGAGGTGGGGGAGGGACTCAAAAAACCATCAATTTTTGTGGTAAACTAAGTTTCATCCTATCTTTCCTTTTTCCTGAACACCTCCATTGTTGCTACATATATTTTCATTACTCCTACATTTACAACTACTATAATTATTGTTGAACCTTGTGCCTTAAACTTTATACACAAAACCTTGAAAACTTGACCTTGGTAAGGGGGTTTTACCTCGTTCAAGTTTCAATATTTTTAATTTTTTTTCTTTGAGCCCATTTTCACCATCTAGTTCTCACACAAATGAAAACCGATGATCAAGCTTTCAGTTAAGGTATCATTGAAGGTGATACCCTAAGGGGTTCAGATAAGGATGCCCTAATGATATTTAAGGGTATTTTTGATACTTGCCCAACACAGGTTCAAACCCTCATTATCAAATTATTTGTAGGTGTGTTTATTTCTTCACTATGCTTAAGTTATTTTTTGTTCTTTCCAAATGTGACACTCTTTTGAACTTTTTAATTCTAAGGCACATTAAGGTCATATGGTGTGAAGGCATGTAAACATGGATAACATGAAGAACCAAACTTATGGAGCTTTGAAACCATCATCACACATGCCATTCACATTTGGAAGTGTTTAAATACTTTTATTTGTTTTTCTTTCTTTTCCTTTACCATGTTATCTCTCCTTTTCTTTATCCACCATGTTCTCCACCATTTAACCTTTAGTTTTTTTTGTCAATTAGGTTTTTCTTTGAACTCTTGTTAGTTTAATTTGTTTTCCACCAATTCAAGAACTAGAACTTGGGTAATGAAGAGCCAAACTTGTGAAACTTCTCAACCATTGATGCATGTCAATGGCATTCAAATAAACAAACAAGGATTTTTGGTCATTCTTCAATCTTTTCACCATGCCTTTTTTTTCTTCAATTAATGTGATGTTGCAACCATTACATTAGAACTTGAACATTTCAAAATCTTTTTTTTAAATGCACAAAGTCACAAATTCTATTTTGTTCAAATTTGAGTTTTTGGTTTTGACTAAGTTTCAACTAAATTTCAACTAATGTTTGATTAAGTTCAATTAGTTTTCAATTGGGTTCCAACTATGTGTAAGGTAATCAAGATGTGTGACATTTCTACCAGTTATGAAAGCCTATTTTTTTCAATTTTTAAAGTGTTTTTTTTTGGGTCATTTGTTGTTTAAGTTTTGATTATTAATGAATTTTTTTATTGATATTCCATGTGTTTGAAATAATGCACAATCTTTTTCTTGAAGCACATTATAACTTTGTCTTCTATTGATTTTTTTCATTTTTAACAACTTTCATTTTCCTCAATTCAAAAATGCAAAATGTCACCATAAGTAAGCTAAACAAATCAAGACCTGGTCCAACAAAACAACATAAACCTACCAACTTATGGGAGATTTTTTTCATCATTCCAACAAATATTTGAATAATATTAGCACCTTTGAAATGTAGGTGGGAGCATTTTCCATGTGGAAGCAATGTTTCTTTGTATAGTTTTCAAATTGGGCAATTAAAGGTTCTCCTTGGTGAATTATGATATTTTTGGATTATGTGTGAACTTGTAATTGCACCATTCATCACATGTTCATTATAGGATTTGCACTATTAATTGATAATGTATAGGCAAATTATGTTTCTACTATGATTTGATTTTTAAATTTATTTTCAATTAGGTGTATTGTCCTTGCACTTTAGTTGTGTTAGTTTTATAATTATGATTGTAATTCAATTCTTTGTCAATTAAATTTTGACAAACTATGATTGCATTTTATTGGACCATGTGTGTATGTTGATTGTGTTGAAATCAATTAGCATATCCCTATACACCATATGGCGATAAATAATGTGTAATGAAATTTTGAATATGTTGTACATGTGGCATTTGATCTTGTCAACAAAAATAATGATATTTTGACAAGTGTAAGGTCAACAATGGCTACATATTTAAATTGAATGTTGAAATTGTGCCATGTGTCACTTGATATTATTAATCCATCCAAATTTTTCAATATATATGGTTTTCAAAAATTCCCTATCATACATGTGGTACACATCAACTATTTCATTTTTATGGCAGCTTTCCAATGCCCATGTGACATGTGTTAATGCCACAATGGTTAGCTAATTAACTTAACTACCATGTGTTAACTACCTTGTTTAGCCTTAACTAATCATTATAATTTAAGTGTAGCCCATGTTCATTATTTTGAAATATTCATAAATGCAAGTTGAACCTTCAATTTCACCAAGATGGATGAAATAATATGTTAGCATATGAGGTTCATACTCTTGGTTAAATATTGCCAAAAATAATTTTCAACTAACTCAATAAGGGTTGACTATGAATTGAGATGTGGTTATCATGCTTGACTATTTGTTGCATTTGACTTGTCATTATTGACTTTAAGCCTTTCAAATTAAAAAAATCTAAAAAACAAAAAAATCGACAAAAAACTACAATTTAATTAAGATTATAGTTAAAACACATAGTTGCAAATGGGAGGGTTTTCTCCTAGCGATGGAACCCATGTCTTAATTTAAAAACACATAATGCACATGAAATTTAAATATTGCATAATTCGTAAATGTAATGGAGAGAAACATCCAAATAAAAAAACCCTCCCGAGTGAGACCAAATCCATGACTACAAATCTTAAACAACAACAACAACAACAAAATTTAAACTTATGTTTAGACCATTAAAAAATGGCCCAGAAATATGCAAATTTCCACTAAATTTTTTTTAAAAAAATTCAAAGTAAGTTGTTCAAGGTATCCTTCACAAAGTTATATATGGAAAAAATGTGGAATCAAATGGTACCCATAGCATGAAAATGAGATAGGCAAACCTTGACATAATATGTAGTGCACAAGATGAGTTGTTTAATCTTTGGCTTTTATCTTTGGTTTTTATCTCTATAGTTTTGTTATTGGTGATTATTACACAAAAATGCAAAGGTTTCTTAGGCTAATAAGACTAGAATAGGTGATTGTTCATGCCCACTTTAGGTTATCAAGTAGGCCAACTAATGGCCTTGTAGGTGGGGACCCATCTAGAGTGAATGACATGGTTTTGTTAAAGTGTGTGCTTAAGCTTAAACATATTATGTAGTCCTTAGGTAATAAATACCAAATAGGTAGGGTCTTTATTGGATTTTAAATTGGATTTGAACCTATACATTTAGTTATGAATAAACTATTTTTCCAAGCTCTTGTTGATAACTAATCATTTTTTCAATGAATGACTAACATTAATGCACACACAATTTTAAATATTTTACATTTCTGAATTCTCATGGAAAAAGTTTGAGTTGTAATTCATGCCACAAGACCTTATTTTATTTTTAAAGAAGGGATACTAAACAAGTAGGGTCTTTGTTTGATTTTTAACCAACTTTGAACCTTGTAGGTCAACTATGGATAACTTACCTTTTGGACTCTTGTTCATAGTTGGTGATGTTTTTAATGACTAGCCAACACCAGTGCACACACATTTAAAACATTTTCACATTATTATGTTTTTCATTGCAAAATTTTGAATTGTAATTCAATGGCACAACACAATGCAATGATATTATTAAGTAGTGTATAACATCTTATGATTATAGCTCTAGAGTGCGTTCACAATAAAAGGAGCCAAAAGCACCAAGGACTCAATGTTTTATAATGACTAGGTTTAATCATATTTTACACCATTCACTTTGAAATATATAAAAAATTTCACCCAACTTTTGGCAATGTTATCTACTTATATACATTAATGAATTTTAAATACAAAAAAACTAAATGTGTAGACAAAATGATTACATCTCCAAGATAAACTACACATCCCAAAATTGTATATTAAATTGAGCTTTAAATTATTTGGAAGAAGTCACATAAAATCATTTTTTAAACATACAAAAGTTGAAAATTGAACATAATTTATGCATTTTTCAAGACAACATGATAGAAATCAATGAAATAAAATATTTGATTAATATTTTTCCCCCCATAAAATTTATCCATGCCTTTCACCATGTAAAAATGAACAACTTTTGCTAAAGATACATCATCAAATTTTGTAATTTAAAGGGCCAAAAGCACATTTGAACCAAATGTGTACATATATGTAACAAATAAGTTTTTATTAATCTCAACTCCTTTTGCACTTTTAATCATCAATTAATGGTGGAAGATCAAGATCATTAACAAATAAATATAATTGCAAAAAGAAATAGTAATTTGAATAAATACAATACACAAACTTGTCTTTCAAAGTAGACATGGTACAACATCACATTGCATTTGACAACTGCTTTGGCTCCTTACATTGTGAATGCACCCTCCAATTTATATGAGCATCTTCACAATGCATTGACTTGTAGGGTTAACAACTTAAAACAATGTTTGGGAATATTGTGTAAAATAACAACAAATTCCAAGTTTTTTCAAAGATTGCAAAAGGTTTGGAAGGATTTTTCATCTAGCATTGGGGAAAGTGATAGAATGGGATTGAGTTTTTAGAATATTGTGATCAATAAATGATCTGTAGAATTTTTCATCAAGTGATGGGCGAGCAAACATCTTTTGTTAAATGATTGGGTACGATCTTGTGAATTGTTTTAATGCATGAAAATACATGCAACTTGATCTAATGAATTGACAACATTTATTGATTTTGGATTATACTATTTTGGTGTTGAAGATCTTTGGTGAATTTCTCAAGATGATTGGCTTTCTAAATGATTATGGTGTGTGGAAAAAAAAAAGACCATTTGATGGTGAAGGTGGTTTGTTGGGGGTTGAAAAGTGGGAACAAATGATTTTGGGGATATGTCAATGAGGTTTTGTAAAATATTGATAATTAGGAAATAAAAATGGAATATATTTTTGTATTGGTCAAGTCATGCATGTGAGCTCTAAGATATATTTACTTAATGTGCTAGTAAAGCTTGTGAGTAAGGGTGTATTTAGTGTATGGATTTATAGAATGTTAACACCATGTTGATGTGCTATTTTCATGGAATTATTGGCATGTTAATAATACATAGATATTAGGAAGGAAATGATGGAGTGTTTTGAGAACTAGTTGGGCTCCCACATGTGAAGTTTGTAGAGGCTTTGGGTATAGATGTAGACATAGTTGAACATGGTGGGGATGTAAAAAGTTGACTTCCTAATTTCATGGGAGATTTTATTGTTCTCTAAGGTTATGTTGCATAAAGTCCCTTCCTTAAGGTTGAGTGAGAAATCACATTGGTTTACTAGTCACAATAATCCGAGAATGTTTAATTGATTTTGTTGTGTAACTTTGACTATTCAAAGTTGATGGTAATTTAGGGTGTGCACCATTTGATCTAAAGCCTAATGCACAAAATGTCAAGAGGCATAGTTGGGTATGAGGCATAGAACTTAAAAAAGAGAGATTAGCAACTGTGGTGCCAAGCTAAGTGGTGTGTGTTGGTTGACTTTAAGTATGTTTAAGAGGAGCAACTATGTCCTTCCATTGTTGGTGAAAATATCTTAATGTTGATTAAATTTCAACTAGTTCATTGAATTGAAAGAAGGATGGTTTTGAATATGTTACATATATGTTTTCAAAAATAAAAACAAAACAACACATCACAAACTTATTGGCTTCATCAGTTCATTCAAAATTCATATGAAATCTAATATTTCATGGTTCATGTTTTTTGCACACAAATGTTGTATCTCAAACATATATGATACACATATAAGTAGAATGAAATATTTTCAATTACTACAAAATATTTCATTCTACTTATATGTGCATCATACATGTTTTAAACACATAACATTTGTTTGCAAAAAACACAAACTCGTGAATTTTTTTTTGTTGTTGCACAATTTCCATTATCAAATCATGAGATGAGAAGTTTGTGATGCATGCCTACTCAAGCTATAAATGTTTTAATACTTTACACCTTTATAGGTCATTGGGTGGTGCAAGTTTGTGGAAACCTATCTTATTTAAAACACATTGTTTCTTTGCAACTTGATTAAGAACATTAATTAAAGATTTTTTTTGGGTGTACATTTTTTTGGCGACTAATGTTAAGGTTAGCAATGAATTTCTTATTCAAGGTTGAGAATTGATTTTGATGTTATGCAAAAGACTATGTTTTGTGATATTTCTTGTACCAAAAAACATTCTTCATACATGCATAGGTCTTTCAAATATTTAATTGGTCCTCTAGTCAAATTAATGAACATCATAATGCTATGCAAAGTTGGCCCATGGATGTCAATGCAACTTGAGAATGTTTTGGCATAGAAATTGAGAATTGGTGGAAGTAGGGAAACAACATTTTTTAATATGCAAACTTGTTTTCTTTTCAAATGAATCTAAGTTAAGGTAGAACCACCCATCACCAAACATTCATGCTCATGAATGAAAAACCGTATAATCCAAAAGATGGCCCATGAGCAAACACCACCCAACTAATAACCATTTACTAATACTTTATAACCAAACAACTAGTTTTTAAAACTTGTGGTTGCGGTTCTAATACCTTCCATTTAAAGATGGATTTTTTTTGTTCACTCATGGGCATCAAAAGTCCCCCTATGTCAAAGTATTCTACATGTTCATTTGGCTGTTTGTGTGTGGAAATGGGCAACCATTTTTCATAATCAATATTTTTAAATGTTGCGCATTTTCATCACCTATTTTTCACTTTTCGAATGGAAAATCATGCATATGCACCTATGTTCATTGTTACACATGGAATGTTTTGGAATAAAGTCCACATTGTTAGGTAATATGAGGGATACTAATTGTGTATGAAGTGTACCACATCTCATTATAATATGCACTTTAGTTGCACATGGAAAGATATGTGTTCACAAGAAGTTGGACTATCCCTCCCCCCCTATTTGTAAAATGGAGGTTTGTAAAAAGGTAAGGGGCACCGAGTGAAAGGCTACATAGACCCTTTGGATGTCTATGGTTGAAATTGATGGGAAAGTGAATGCATGCTCTTTGAGAGCTTAAATGTTCATTCACCAACCTATCTATTTTATTACATGTGATATTGTGGAAGTTGCAAAGTTGGCATTGGTTTGCATGTTGCATTTCATTCCTAATGATGTTATTAGCCTTGTCGTGGAAAATTTGGTCAAAAGTGAGTGATAGAGCTTTTTCCATGAAAACAAATTTTATGAATTGAAAATTTTGCATGTGGTTTGGCACTTCACAAATGCCAATATTTCCAAGTTCTAAATAGATAAAAAATGATATAATAGACAACAAAATTTGCACCAAGGGAGAAATAATTTATTTATTTTCCCCAATTTTAAAAATTAAACAAATAACAAAATCAGCCCTAATCAATGGGTATTCGGTTAATTCCAGGATACGGCGATTGGAAACTTGGAAGCCAATTCTTCGGTAGCCATAAGGGACCTATTTTCTGGCAATGAAGTTGGCTTACTTAATTGCACAATGACAAGTTCAAACACCCCCACAAAATGCATTGAATGTTTTACTATCATAACTACTTCACCCTAGGGTTAGTTTCATCATTAAATAATCCTTAAAATAGTGAAATGAATTTTTGTGAAAATATGAAGCTAAGGTGTGGAAAACCATCATATTAATTGTATGCTCCAATCTCAATCCTCATATAACAATATCATAGTAGATCATGGAAAAATAATAATTAATTTCTTGAAAAATAATAATTATTCATCAAGATGTCAATGTGGAAGCCAACCCTAGGTTATGGTTTTGCCTTGGCTATGCTTTTGTCCTCAAACTTTCCTAGGCTTCAAGCTCTTAGCGGATGAGGGAAACAAAACAAAAAGGCTTAAATTCATCCACCAAAAAGACAAAACCAAACTCTTGGCTCTAGAAGACTCCAGCATTCTTTTATCACAAATATTTGCAACAATTATTTAATTTAAAAAGCCTAGACTAGTGTGTAAGATCTCAAAAGTTTCAAATAAAATAATAAAAAATTAATTTTAATATACCATATAATTTCTCCCAAAAAAAAAAAAAAAAAAAAAAACAAATCCCTACTTACCAAAAGAAACACACACACACACAAAACACAAAATAATTTGTACTGAATATTCCCAAAAACCCCCTTCCCCACCAAAAACAACCAAAATCTATTTTAATATGACTAAAGATTTTTCATATTATTCAAAATTTATAAAACACCACCTAATTTGAAGATTAGATAGAAAAAAAGAAATCCAAACACACATTCAATATTACATTGTTGTTTTTCTTCTTGTTCTTCAAGATATTCAATATTTTTTAATATATATATATTTTCAAAATACCTAAAAATGGAATATATATAGAAATTAAAAAAACATGTCCTTGAAGTTCCAAGCAACTATTATTACTATTATTATATGATGATGATGATGATTATTATTATTATTATTACCAATCTTGGGGGTTTTTTTTTTCAATTTTAATTATTATTATTAATTATTAAATCAGAAGTAGCTAAGAAGTAGCAATGATAGGCCAATCCCTTCCGATTGGGCGGAGGATTTCCCTGTGGCTCAGATTTGTGGCTGGCGTTCGTTCCGGTTTCCTATTGGTGGATAGGATTTTTGTCCAATCCTAGCCCACCACCCTCTCTCTCTGTCTCTTCAAATACGTCTCCCGAGGGCGTTCCACTTCCACTTCCCACAGACGAGTTCCACTTCATAAGCTCTCTCGCTCGTTCGTTGCCTCTGCCCTCCTCCTCCTCCTCCTCCTCCTCCTTTCTCATTAGCTGTTGTTGGTGTCTTCAAGAGTTTTGGTAGAGAGCAATGGCGGCGGCCACAGCATGTGCTTCCACTGCATTTGCAGGACAGACCGTTTTGAAGCCGACTTCCGAGTTGGCCAGTAAGGTGGGTGCCAGCGAGTCCCGCCTCCAGATGCGCGGTAGCAAGGCGAAGGCCGTGAGCGGTAGTATCTGGTACGTTGTTTTTGGCTGCATTTTCTCGTAATGGGTGTCGTAGTTTGCCATTGTCATTACAGCTCCCATTGTCTCGTATATTTGTTGGAGTATCCATTATGAGCTCTCTTTGTTTGCTGCATTGGGTTGTTGTTGCTTGTTTTTCTCCCTCTCTCCTTTTCTCCCTTTCTTGCTGTTGTCGGGTTTTAGCTGGTTTGACGAAGCGTTTTGCATACCTACCTGCATTGTTTGTAGCAGGAGCTTTTTTTTGTGTTCCTAGACGTTCATTGTTCTCAATAATTTGAGATAATACATTTGACGGTTGCCGCTGTTCTCTCGTTGCAGGTATGGACCCGACCGTCCCAAGTATTTGGGGCCATTCTCCGGCGATACCCCATCATACTTAACCGGGGAGTTCGCTGGTGACTACGGCTGGGACACTGCAGGACTATCAGCAGACCCCGAGACTTTCTCCAAGAACAGGGAGCTGGAAGTCATCCATTCCCGTTGGGCCATGCTCGGAGCTT
>Ga0209611_10002297_pt1 | contig 33520 bp, 28 predicted proteins | sample S1TSphgellanicum_3_FD_187693 | JGI IMG/M metagenome (GOLD analysis project Ga0209611, IMG submission 187693) | Host-associated microbial communities from peat moss isolated from Minnesota, USA - S1T2_Fc - Sphagnum magellanicum MG (SPAdes) (version 2) | ecosystem: Host-associated > Plants > Peat...
GTGATTTAATAAATAGATTTCCATGTCAAAAAATAAGTGAGTTGTGTAATAGTTACATCATAATTCTAAATGTGTTTCATATACGATAATTTATATGCACCATATTTACACATGTACAGTAGTCTCCCGTTTAAGTACGCAACTTGAACCTCGGAGTTTTGTGCGTACTTTATCAGTAGGTGCGTACTTTAAACACTCCATTCCCAAATTGCTTGCGTTTCGCTGCAATGTCGAAGAAATTGACCAGCAAGTGCCTGAATGAATCCCAGCGTTGCCAGATCATCTCAAAACTAAGCAAGACGAACCCTCCAAGCAAACGCACTCTAGCGCGTGAGTACGATGTTAGCGAAGGCATTATCCGAAAGGTTTGGGAGAAACGAGATTCAATTCTTGAACGATCCGCTTTACTCTCCGAAGAAGTTAAGCAGAACACCTTCAGAGCTTCAGTTGGACAATTTACCGAACTTGAAGATATGTTGTACATTTGGATGACAGCATGCGCCATGCCAGGCTCCCTGTACCGCCATCTCTCGCCATTGCGAAAGTAAAAAATATTGCTTCTACATTATCCATTTCCGATTCAGACTTTAAGGCTTCATGGCACTGGCTTAGTCGTTTCAGGACACGCTGAGGTCTACAGAAAATGCTTCTTCATGGAAAAGGAGCTGAGGTTGATAAAAATGACCCAGAATTACTATCAACGTTAGAAGAATTATACTCTATCATCGCTCAATATGACCCTGAGAATGTCTACAACATGGTCGAGACTGGATTGTTTTTCCGTTTGCTTCCCAGATATTCCATTCTGATGCTGAATGAAGACATTTCAAACACTAGAGGCAAAAAGAAAGCGAAAGATCGTGTTTCTCTAATAGTTTGCGTCAATGCATCTAGAACACATAAAATTCCTTGCATAATGATTGGAAAGCCGAAAGAGCCAACGTGTATTAAAGACCGACACTGGCCAGTTCCTTATTTCAATCAAGCGAAAGCATGGATGGACGTGGAAACCTGCTGGAAATGGTTCAACGAAATCTTTGTTCCAGAAGTCAAAAGACGAATAGGACATCCCGTTCTCTTACTGATGGATAATGCATCAGGACACTTCGATGCCTTCGAACGCGATAACATCTGCGTAGTATTCTTTCCTCCGAACTGTACCAGCTGGAAACAGCCTTGTGATATGGGAATCATCGCCACTCTCAAGAAACGATACAAATATTTAGATCTCAAGGATATCCTCGACTTCTACGAGCTTGACGAGCAGTTAAAACAATGAAAAAGAGAATTGGGAAAACGACTACGACGAGGTGCAGCAAGAGTTTCGTACGGAAATCCAGCACACCTACTAGATGCCGCAAGCTATGTAAAAAAAGCTTGGGATTTTGTTTCGTCAAGCTTTATCAAAAATGCATTCAGTAAGGCAGAGCTCATGAACTTGGAACCGGAACCAGGGGTTGAGAGTGAAAATAATGTCATTGCCACGAAGTTAGCCCAAACCATCGAAAGCTTAAATTTATCGATCAACTAATCAGAACTGGAAGAATTTGTTCATATTGATAACGAAAGCAATGAAGAATATGCCGCAGTAGTGTTGGAAGACGTCGAAGAGCTGTTGGAATCGATGAAGATTAATGAAGTAGGGCTTGATGAAGATAGCGATGTTAATCAACCAGAGTAGATTGTTGAGTCACATGATAGAGTTGAATTTCATGGATTTGAGTCTTTGTATAAGCAGATTCTCGATATTGAGGATCAGCTACTTTACTTTAACGTTCAAACAAAAGCCGAAGAAGCATTCGACGATCCCAAAAAAACATTTGAAGAATTCCAGGCCAAGGTCCGAGCAGTCATCCTCAAAGCCAGATGCAGAAAAAACCAAAACCTGCGCCAGATGACGATTCATGATATGTTCCACTGAAAAATGTTGATCCCTAAAAATTTTGTCATAAAATGCGTACGTAACTGGGATGCGTACTTAAACGGGTGTGTACTTAAGTGGGAGGCTACTGTAGTTTTTTTTTTTTTACTTTTTGAAGAGTTACATTGTAGTTATAATGTGCAACTCAGTTAGGACTACTAAAAATAAGCTACACATTGAACAACTTTTCTGCAACTAGCTTATAACTTTCAAAGTGTAATTATGCCATGTGTCCACATTCCCACCATCCGTGAGGTACAAACTTTGTAATTGGTTTTCAACTATGAAGTTTGTTCATGCAATTGGTTGGCCACTATTTTGCCATTAAGTGACCACTATTGTTTTATTAGTTGCCCACTATTGTGCCACAATTATGCCATTACATGCCCATTAAAATGCTACCAGTTGTTAATAATTTATTAATTAGTAATTAATATGTAATATTTTTAAGTACTAGGAACTAATTAATTAAATTGAATAAAAAATATTCATATGAATTAATTAATCAGTTTTAAATATTTTTTAAAATTTAAATCAGATAATAAATAAATATCTAAAATCAGATAATTAATTATCTAATAAAAAATTATCCAAATTCACTAATTAACTAGCTGTTTAAATTTGATCAATTAGTTCAAATAGTTTAGATAATAATTTTGTTAATTTATGTGAGTAATGATTAAATTTTATTTGAATTTATATCATCAATTATCAAAATCATTATTTTGATGATTAATTATCTGATTTTTTATACAATTAATTAACTTCCTGAATTACATTAATTAATAAAAATAATCAATCCAAATAATTAATTATCATATATTTAATTCAAATAATTATGTTAAACGATTAATTACAAAATTAAAATCAAACAAAAAAAATGTGGGAAATTTTATTTAGTTGTAATTCAATTGCAATTAAGGAGAAATTATAAGATTCAACTCATATGTTTTGTTTTCAAGATTTGACATCAATATGACGTTATGGTTGTAGTTATAGGGAAGTTGCATAATTGTTGAAAAGGAATTGTTGCGATAAAGTTGCAAAGAATTGCATTAAAGTGAGATCGTATATACAATGAATTGTAACTCATGCAACTTGTTCAATAACACTTATGGGTGTAGAAATACAACAAGTTGCAAATGGTCATTGCAACTCAAAAACTAAATTGTAAGCCCAGTTGCAAAACACCTTTTTTTCTCATAATGATTGTATCCTAGTTTTAGTCATGTAGTCATATGCCTTTAATCATATACATTTTGTCATTATTGCAATTACATGAAAACTACATGATTACATAACTACTTTTATTGTGATTATAATATGATTACATGTTAACCCATATATACTTAGTTTATAAGCTAAGTTGGCTAAATGTGCAGGCTAGGCTACATAACTTAAATTAATTACGTATTTATAATTTCCTACCTTTGATCTATTTAGGTTAGGATGCACTACCTACCTATTTAAGTTAATTACATTACCTACATACAAGTATGAAAATAAATTTACAAAATATTAAAAACCATTTATGTATTATATGTTGAAGAAATACCACACCTTATGAAAATGTGGTTCATTAATTAAGGACTTAACTTCTCATCATGAATGTGAGAAGTTCAAGTTTTCATACTTACAACCTAAGCTAGGTTGCCTATGTTAGATAACCTACCTAGCCTTAGTTAAGCTCGATGTCACTTAAGCTAAGTAGTCTAGGCTGTAAACTAGGTTCTAAACATGTGGTCAATTTAACCTTAGCATAGTCATGAAACTTTTGACTATTTGAAAGTTCCTAAACATAGGAAATTTGAAAAGGATGAAAAATTAAATCACTTTGCATCATTTTGGAAAAAAAACCCATGCATTGTCTTTTAGAAAAGGTGTCATTTGGAGCCCAACTTCCTCATACTTATGCTTGATTTGATCTTACATTTGCAAAACCAAGTGAAAGCTTTACATGAAAAGAACGAAATTCAAATCTTGCTTTGAACGAATGGAGTGTCAAGTTGGACAACAACAATTCAACACAAACAAAAGTAATTGAGAACTCAAGTAGAATGAATGTCATGGATATAAAGGAATTGAAAGAAAAAAATATAAAAGATTTGTTGATGAACACAATGAGCATTAGGAAAACTACATCAGAGTTCTACAAGTATAGGAAGGATCCACAAAAAACATAAAAGAACTACGTAAACATCAAAGGATTCATTAGTAGACACAATGAATGCTAGAAAAACCAATAATAGATTTCTACAAGCATAGAAAGGTTCCATAAAAAGCATCATGGAACAAACGTATGAAAGGTGGCAAAGAAGTATTTCTAGAAAGACATTTCAAAAAACTAGATTTTGAAAATTTGAGGGCTATAAACAAGAAGCTAATTAAAGCTTCAACACCTCAAGCTTCAACATCCATTATAGATGTTTCAATGCCCAAATGCAAGAACATGCATGCACCACATACATGACCAACAGAACTCAAGGAACATGTTGCATTTGATTTGGAAAAACTCTAACCAAAGTTTAAACAAAAATTTCAATTTGTGCAAGCCAGAGTTCTTTGAACTATTCACCACCTCAAGAGCATTTCTAGAAGCCTCATTTAAAAATCTTCATATTCTTTAGGCAACTGGGTATATACCTAGATTGACAACCAATAGGTATCTATAATGGATTCTAATAACCACACAACATCGGTATTTTTTTTTTTCATAAAAAAATTTATGAGATTCAATTTTGAAATAACATTTTTTTTTAATCATTGTATTTTAAGGTTTGAAGATCAAACCTTATCAATTTTTTTTGGAGATGTCAACAATGTAATTCGAAATCACATAAATTATTTATTGCATAACTTCAAGTTTATTTACGTTAACTTGGACAAAATTATGTTTGATTAATAAATCAATGTTGGTACGGTTAATATTGAAAACGCAGGGGAGTCATTCTTAAATATTGATGAATGATCTTATTCATCTTACATTGCATGAATGCATGCATTAATCAAGCTCCTAAACATTGTAATGGCTTATTACGTGTTTAATTACTATTGCCAATTAATGAGAGTCCCTTATTTTTAGAACGTTTTCAAATAGACTTTATTTGTGGCAAAAATGGGCAAGTGGCTCTTGCTTGCAAATGAAGGTTGAATAACAACACAATGCAAAGAGCCAATGCATTTTCCAAAAAATTGGTTAAGAGTTTGATCCACCTCTTTATAAAATTTTATTTTTATTTTTTATAATATGATGAGGGATAAAACCTTTTACACATTAAAGCCTACAAAGAACACTTAGTGTAAAATTTGGGATCTACGTGTGTCAAAGGACCATTTTTATGGGGGTATTAGACAATATCCAACCTATTTTTTTATCATCCTATTATTATTTAATTTTTCTAATATTTACATATTAAAACCACCCTATATTAATTATAATTTTAGATTATTACATTGCCCTATATGAGCTAATTACATGAAATTAGTATGATTATGTACAGGGATTAGCATAAGCTTAAAAAAAACTAATTGCGTAGCTAATTACGTGAAATTAGAGTGATTATGTACAGGGATTATTAGCATGAGCTTAAAAAACTAATCGCTTATTTAATTACGTGAAATTAGAGTGATTATTATGTACAGGGATTATTAGCATGAGCTTAAAAAACTAATTGCTTAGCTAATTACGTGAAATTAGTTTTGATTATGTACAGGGATTATTAGCATGAGCTTAAAAAGCTAATTCATTACCTAATTAAGTGAAATTAGTGAGATTAGTAAAAGGGATTAGTGTGAGCTTTATTAGAAAGCTAATGATGACCTAATTAAGTGAAAATAGTGAGATTATGTTATTGGATTAGTGAGAGCTTAACAAAGCTAATCTATGAATTATGTGAAAATAGTGAGATTATGGGAAGGGATTAGCCTGAGCTTTACAACGTGAGCGTCAAGCGCGTTGTACTATTGCAGGCTCTCTCTCTTTGTCGGCAACTGCAAAGAACGTAACATGCACGAGTGTTTCAGGCCGTGGAGGAGCTTGAGTAGTGCAGGAGTTTTTGTGGGAAGCTTGAAGCTTGGGAGGGGGGCGAGATGATAGAAGGGTTGACGCCAGGGCAGACGCAGGCGTTGACGAGGATCAATGTCGGGGCGTCGGCGTTATCTTTTGCGGGGTCCTTCTTCATTGCTTTGTGCTATGTTTTCTTCAAAGATCTGCGCAGCTTTCCTTTCAAGCTTGTGTTTTATCTTAGTCTTTCCGTAAGTGTTTTTGGTTTTGATCTCTCTCTCTCTCTCTCTCTCTCTCTATACCCCCTTCCTCCCTCCCTCCCTCCCCTATCGCATCGCTCCGGCAACATTTGGAAGCTTCGGATAGATCTGGAAGTCTTTGTAGGGGTTGTGCACCTAATAAGTGTTGCTGGGAGGTCCTGGGAACTGTTGTTATGCATTAGTTTCGTGATTAGGGTTTTTCCGTTCCTGAACTTCAGATTGTCGCTTTAAGGAAAAGGGCTTGGGGGACCAGGGTGAGGCACAGGAGGGGGTTAGGGTCAAAGTTTCTAGCAGCTGATAGCACGATTGGTTCACATTGTGATTGCAGGACATGTTTTGCAGCTTATTCAACTTGTTAGGGTAAGTCTCATAACCTTTGGACTTTTCCCTTCTGAGCAAGGCTGAAAAGGAAATGATTGTGGCTTCAGAGTGTTCTCAGCTGAATATGTTGGCTTGCTGGTTGATTTGAGTATGTCCATTTTCCTTCTCCTGCGATATGGTTCACAAATGAGAACAGCACCTATATTCAAGAGGACAGTCTTTGTGCCATCATATTGGAATATTGCTAATTTTGGGTAACAAATGATATTAATCTCAGGCCATCCATTAACCAGGATCTTTGGGTTATGATCCCTTGCATTTTGTTCAATTACAGCTATGCAGAACTTGTGTACATTCTCAAGGATTAATGCACTTTGAAGGCATTCTTGTCCAGCTTTAACAGAAAACTCTTTCCTACATTTTTCTTTTTTATTATCCTGTTTGGATTGTTCTTCAGTACAATGTGTGAAAAATATCCTTACCTGTCACTGATGTCTATGTTGCTCTGGCTTCACCCAGTGATAAAGGTGTCCTGTGATTTGACTCCTTGCACTATGGCAGTTATTGAGTAGAGCTGAGCAGTTAGTAAAATTCTAATGCTGACATAGGAAATAGGATCAGCCTGACAGGATTTGGCAGTTTGGCAGGAACCCAGGCGAGGGACTTTTGTGCTATGCACAAGGATACAGCACACAGTTCTTCTCAGTTGCTTCTTTTCTTTGGACTACCACTATAGCCTTCACTCTACATCGTACTGTAGTGAAGCACAAAGTTGATGTTGAGGGCTTTGGACTGTACTTTCATGGATATGTGTGGGGTAATCTCCTTATATCTCTCATTTCTAGTCCTCCAAAGATCATGCTCTTAAAGTTCTCCATGTCATTCCTTTCCTCTTTTTCTTTCCTTGTTTGGTTCTTTTCCATTTTTTCCCCCTCTTTTTCGTGGCCTTTCTTCTTGATCTCGTTCTCTCTTATGTTTTGTTGAGCTTGCCATCATCATGCTCAGTCTTCCCCACACTCCTGGTCTTGTGACAGAAACTCAATGAGTTGGTTAATGTATGACATTGGCCCCCAGCCACTGCCAGGAGCTGATGTTGTCAGTGGATGTTATTGTAGCTTGTCACTACCATACATGTTGCTGATGAAGATCCTCAACATGAATGTGGCTGTGCCTACTGCTCAACCTGCCCCCCAGCTTGTTCTATGTTTTTTAGGGTTTGAGGTCTCCTCTTCTCCTGTTCACCAATATACTTTCTTATCTGGTATCATTTTTACCTTATTATCAAGTCATCTCTCAATTCTGTTCAGGTTGACTTAAGGTGGCAGTATGGAGAAGTTCTCAGTACCTGTGAAATTATATATCTTCTTTTCTTTTTGATCCTTCCTTCACTACCATTTCTTGTCCCATGAAGCTATAATAATGATAGTATTCTCAATGGGAGTACAGAGTGAAGTTTTGAACACAACCAGCCCATTCAGTATGGTGGGACTACCAATGGTATGGAGTATGGACCCACTTCCAAATCAGGAGAATTGCAAATAGTGTGATTGCAAGAACATGCCCAACATCACAATTACATAAGATTCAGTTGATGTGTGATATGTGGGGCAGGAACATCACTGATCATGACTGTTATACCATTGATCGGAAATGATTATGGACCTGCCGGTGCTTGGTGCTGGGTTAGAACAGAAACCACTGCTGGCAAGGTGTGGGCTGCTCATTCTATCATCAATTAGCTTATCACATGCGAGACCTTACTTCCTTTGATTTTCTGTATGACAATCCTCTAGAATGCCATGCAGTAAAACAAAAATGTCAATCATGCCTGAAATGCCATGTTCAAAAGCTGGGTGCTGGAGTGGTTCTCTCCAGCCTGGCTCTGTTGTACATTGTTGCATTAGGGTTTTCTCTATATTGGAACAGGTGCTTAGAGATTATGTGTGCAGTTTGAATTTGCTTGAAGGTGTCTCCTTAAGATATGGAATTGACCATGTGTAAAATCTTCTATGCTATTAAAGGGCAATTCTGGTGCAGGTTTTGCGCTTTATGACATTCTACATGCCTTTATGGGGTGCTATTCTTTTCAATGGCACTGTATATTTCCAAGTTATTCGGATGCTGAATCATGCAACTCGTGTACAGATTCATTCCTTTTCCTGCTCCATTTTCTTTATCTGAAGTATGTAGAAATTACAATTAGGTGTTATGGATGTTCTGATGTGTGAAGGCAACAGTTACATTAATGAAGAGGATTTGAAGATGCATGACTAGTGTAGGCAATGAGCTAAGATGGTATGCTGGTGAAAATTCAGGAGTGTTAACAAAAAGTGATGGGATATTTCATGCTTTTTCAGATGGCTGCAGGCATGTCAGACAGACAGCGACAAGTACAAAGTAAGGTGGACATGAAGGTGATTCCAGCTCTCTGAACAATGCCCAAGTTTGTGGGTGACTGATGACTGATGCATGTATTTTGCAAGCAGGACCTAGTGTCCTCTCTGTATGCTGTGATGGGATTCAATGTGCATATCCAGCCTCAAGAGAGTAATCATGCAATATAGATGGTGGGATTCCCACTGTTATATTGAAGTCAGCAAGAAAATTACTAGTTGTGTGGTCCTTCGTGTCTTTGACTTCAGTTCAAATTCTTGTAGAAGGAAGACTGACACCAGCCAAAGCAGGCGTAACATGAACCCAGGTCTTAGGGGATGATTGGTAGCGGGTGAAGTGCCCTCAGCATGACACAGATATAAGCTGGTTCAACAAATTTGAGTGAAGTGGCTTGGGCCAAGTATTCTAGGTCTATCTACTTCAGCATCGTTGTTCAAAGTCTGGGATTTGGATTCCATTTGATCTTGTCTGTTCTGGAAGTGTAGTCCACCCTGCTGCCAGAGATAAATGGGCTCTGAAGTTCAAACCCACCTCTCTGTCTGTCGAGCCCATTAGAGTAGTGCACGGTACTGACCAACCAGAAGAAGAATATGATAACCAGAGCTAGCTACCATGTAGTGACAGTTCAGAAATAGTGTGGAATTTTTATTTGATTGGAAGACTAGTTATTGCAAATGAAGAGTAGCTGTGGAGACATAGACTGAGGACATGGGCAGTGGACAACTGTATATTCGCAAAACATGTGTTTGGAGGCCTGATTTACAGATGGCACTGGATTAGGTGACTTTCTAGACAGTTGATGAACCTGGGCCTGATGAACAAGTTAACTAGTAACTGCAAAAACTACATCCTGGCAAAATTCTTGAGCAACATGACCACAAGGCTTGGCTTAGGCTGAGGCTGAGACTGTTGATCACCCATACTTTCAAAGATGATCCTACTTGTTTGGACTTGACAGAAACTTATGTGTCTCTGGGCTTGGAGTGAAATGGATGGAAGATGATGTGTACCTTGACCTGATATTGATATTATTGATGTTGCAGGCCATGAACAGGTGGGGCTATTACCCACTCATACTCATAGGATCATGGACATTTGGCACTATCAATCGCATCCATGCATTTGTTGAGCCACATCATCACCTTTTTTGGCTGTACTGCCTTGATATTGGGACTGCCTCTCTCATGGTGAGGGCTTCCTGGCAATCCTGGCCCCTGAATCATGAACTTGTTTTGCATAAGATTAGCTTGTGTCTTCTTTGGTTTAGCTATGGGATGTTATTGTTGTGGAGTTTTTTCTGCCATCTCATTGATATATTTAGCTTTGGCATGAGCCTCTCTCAAGCTCGTGCAGTTCTTAGTATTCCATTATGTTTCCACTGTCGTGTCTAAAGTATAGACCTGGGAATCGAGGTTAACAGATTTGCCCCTTGCAAATACATTGACTCTGCACTGTTGGAGACAAATGGATCTTCTCCCTTCTCTTACTCTTTCTGCAACTGTGGAAGATGTGCAGGGCCTCTTTAATTCCATAGCTTATGGCTTCAATGCCTCAGTGCGACGCAGTCTTGAAGAAAGATTGGACCTGTAAGCATCCCATAGTCCCTAGTACTGTTGGCTAATGGCTCTTGGATAGTGGGCCACAAAACAAACAATACATTTGAGATGTTGTCAGGTCAATAATAGGACACTTCAACAGACAGGGTCTAGGATTAGCAGATTGCTGTCAGGCTTGCTGTAGAGTCCTTTGTCAACACAGCTTCACACAAGGATTCTGATTTTGTAGTGTCTTGAAGTTTTTGTGGAGTACATTGACATACACAATATTTGTGAGCGTTTGCAGATTATGGCCTGAAAAGTATAGGTGGTGGCAACCGGGACTTGCCAAACTGGATGAGAACACCGGGGAGGGTGAGATGGTACCTATAATTGCATCATCTGAGGGGTCCTGAAACTGTCACCGTGTGCTTCTTGTCTCTTATTTTCCCTGTGTAATTGCCCAATTATCCTATTCTTTAGGAGCTTTGTTATTCCTATACATATACACATAGAGCAGGTGGCGAAATGAGATGGCAGGGTACTTCCTTTCTCTCCTTCAGTCACCATTTAGTAGATATTGCCTTTAATAAGCCATGGCAGTGTCTGGAGATGGGGAGATGCAAAGGTTGCACATGTGATACATTAGTGGCTTGATTCATGTTGACATGGGGAAGAGTTGATGCGAGTAGAAGGAAACCCTGGGTTTTGCCTGGGCATGTGGGTTAATGCATATATTTGAAAGAGTACCTTCCTTTGTATATATTTGATGTGGATATGTGGCCAAGAATTCAGGCTTAAGTATAGAATTTCCATTTGTTGGATGGAGGCTGGTGCACATGGGGGTGAAGCCCCAGGGGGCCGCATTCCCACAATAAGGGGCCTCGGACAAGGTGGCAGCTGTGCACCTCACAATTGCACATGAACAGGACCTCTTTGAGACCCATGTCTGTATCATGGGTCACAACCCCATTTCAAACTTCCAAATTAAGTGTAGGCTAATTCCCTGACAGTTAGGTGGTATGCCCAGTGAACTTTGGGTGGAACCCAAATTCCAGGGCATAATGCTCTGCTGTCAGGGCACTATTGGGCATAAAGAAGAAAGCAACCCCTGGATGATGGTGTTTTAATGTGTGTAAGGAGGTAACTTTCAATGTCTAAGTCACCTCTGCATACATGCATGCAACCTCATACAGGGGATGCCTTATGTAGTGCACTTTCCACCATTTAAGGTGACCTCCAACTACACTAGTACACCATAAAGTTCTTTACAAGCAGGGGATATCATACTCATTGTGAGAGGCAGAATTGGCACTTGCTACAGGATCTTTGAGAATTGAACAGAAATTCTTTAGTGGAGAATGGGCATGGGACTGGTTTTGCCAGACAAGTGTGCCGCAGGGCAAAGCCCGTTAAGGCAGGGTCTGCACAGGTGCACCTGGCAGTACCGAGCCAATCCTCTACTAAGAATTATGGGCAGGCAGCAGTAGGTTTAGATGGCAGAATCATCCCCAGATTCTACTGCACAAAATGGCTACTAGGGTGGCAAAACCAGCCACCCCTGCATTGGAGCATTCCTTACAGTTGCAATGTTTTAGTACTTATTCCTCTTAACCTTGTCCTTTGTTGCATACTAATGCTTTGGGTTCACAATTCCAAGTCGGTTGAACTTGCGAAATGGTTTGTTGAGAATTTTTTTTTAAAACACACAAAATGTCTGCATAGAGAAACATTTGAAAGCATTAGATTTAAGGTTTCCTAAACTTTCAGTCTTCATTTAGTTCAGCACGTTAAATTACACATATAATGTGGCTGCATTTTGTCTCCTCACAGCAAGGATAACAAAACACCATCTCAATATTTATAGCGCTGAGCACTAAATTGCTTCAGGTTGTCTGTAGCATACCCTGTGATTCTGCCCCAGAAATTGGATGTACAATTCAACTATGCAACAAATATTCCTACATACCCTGTGACTCTGCCCCAGAAATTGTATGTACAATTCAACTATGCAACAAACGTTCATACATGCATTATGGACTTCAATCACTACAGGATCTGATTTTACTTCTTTTATGCCTGCACTTGGCAAGAAGCCACACAGCTATGTACATAATCATAAACCGAACTATAACTAGTGGTTCTTTGTCCCAAGTACATTTTCTTCTGACAATTCTCTGTATTCAATTGGTCTCTTTTGCCATCGACTCTCCAGAGAGCCCTACTAAAGTTTGGCCAAACCCATGACAACCAGGAGTACAGTTGCAGTTGCAACAGAAAGTAAGCAGATCCAGATGATTGAGCACCCTCCATTTCCTTTGGTGGTCACCATAATCATTTGCTTTTTTGCAACCTGCAAGGAGAAGCACATCTTGAGCAATCAGTCCCTGATGAAATGCATCACATAGGAGAAACTGTTGAGAAATATTACATATGCACATGCCTGGCATCAAGGAAGAGATGCTTGGGCATGTTGAAGAGCACAATGAAGATAATCACATAATCCTTCAGGATGGTGATACCTACAGTAGAAGCTATGGTCACATTTCCATCTGCAAGTGGTTAATCCTGCCATTAAAAGCCATGATGAAGGGCTGGCTGGAAATCAAACCGATTAATGAATGCCAAAAATCAAAGGGTTTCCTGCAAGTGAAAACCTGTCTCTGCGGAATTTCTGAATCTTCTTCAGCTTGGTCCATATTTACCTGCAGCAGAAAACCACAAATCTCCTCCATCTCGGTGAAACAGCACAAGTGAAGCACACCCCCCAAGAGTTCCCTCTACAAACAGTACATCATGGTAATTGCAGTGTCGGGCAGTTATTAGAAATGGGAACAGACCCCCAGTCATTATCAGAGCAGTTCTTAGGATTCATAGTCACAGTTCTAAAGAATCAAAGACCCAGTTTTGGTATATAACCACAGCTTTCAAAAAAGCTGAAAAAAAAAAACAACTGGCCATAGATCCACCAGTTTTTACCAGTTCTTTCATGAAAACCACAGGTTCTTTGAGGTTTTTGAAATAACTGGACCAGGTGGTTCTTTGACTCTGATTTGTTTCTTCAAGGAACTGGAACTGGTGGTTCTCTAATTCTGAAATATTTGAAAACCAGAACTGGCACTTCTTAGAAAATTCCACAACCACACAACATTGGTAATTGCATTACATTGCAATTCATAACCCTCTTCTAAACCTGCTGGCCAGGTTTCTCACCAGCAGTGGGGCATGGAGATCTGAATCATGTCTGACTGTGATTGCAACATCTTTCAATCCCAACACATTGCCTTCAAGCTCTGCCAAGTCTGCATCTTTTGCTGCTTCAAATAGACACACATGTATCTTAGTATTGCCTATAACATATGTGATAAATCTCCAGCTGCTGCAACTCTCACTCTATGGAAACTGCTGCCACAAATACAGATGCAGTAAAAGCTGCTATAGTGACAGATGGACAGATCAAAAACCATGACAGCTGCATATGCTTTGGCTGAAATACGAGAACTTGCCTGTCACTACTTGCTTCTGAAGCCCAACAAGCCCTTTGTCATTCAAATTTTCAGTGAGGAATTGCTTCGGGACTCCAACTTTGGGTGAAGGCTTTGACTGCTCCCTAGAAAATAAATCATCCCTGCTCACAAAACACCAGACATCGTGTCAGGTGTCACATCAAATTGGAATCCTTTGTTTCATGTCTCACCCTATTTCTTGAGACCATTCTGCTCTCAAAGGTGGACTACATAACAATTTTGTTGCAGGGTCTGTACCGTACACCAAAAGTGTTATACTGACAGATCACATTGATGGTCTCACCTCCTGAAGTGAGCCAAATCACTCTTCAAAAGGGAAGATGCTAGGTCCAGCTGGGTGACTCTTGCTCTTCTAAACATAAAGTGGAGATAAATAGCAGAAATCCGTCACCCATCAACTGATGACTCCATAGAATTGGAGAGTTCCAAGGTGATGTATCCAAGATTAGTTGGTTATTCACAAGGACAATTGAACTCCTTGGAATTATGTACCAGGATGGTGGACCTTCATATGAAAGAGTTTACCAGAAAATATAGGATTAATGAGCGAGATGGATCTTGCTTGCAAGCCTCTGGAGACCAATATTGTAAGGGAATTAGTACCTACTAGGAGACTTGAAAGATGCCAAAGCACCAGCCATTTGTCTTGCCTTGAACTGAATTCCAACCAGCATATCTTGCCGACTGTACATCTCATTCTGGCTTCTGCAAGCACCATACAAACATTAACAATTTGTACAAATGCATACACCACTGCACTGCCCAAAGCAAAAGATGCTACCACATCACACTCCTTGGACCTGCACTGACCTCAATGGAAGGTCCTTCAACTAACCATATCTGAAGGCAACAAAGAAGTATCACAACTTCAGAATGAAAGTAAGGCTTGGCAGATGTTGGAGAAAGATGGTATGGGGAAGACAGGAACATATCTACAAAACTGCAGACAGGAACTGCTATGTCAGTTCCAGCCAAACCAAAACCAATACAACAAGAATGAGTGTCATGATAATCTTGTGGGCACTCATAAAGTACAGACCAACACCTTCAACATGCATAACAGTGACTAGCTGCCATGTCTCCTGACTGACTTCATCAGCTCATGACAATGGGTGTAGGTAAGTGGGGGAATACAAAAAACATCACTTATGCAAGAAAAGAGACAAGCTAATTTGTCACAGACATCCTCAAACCACTGAAATTCCCCTGATTCTCCCTTGTCGCCATCTTCTAATGGAACATTTGATGTGATGCAGATTGTGAAATAAAAGATGTCCAGAATTGGTAAAAGTGGCTTGATATGGGCCAAGAAATAGGACAAGGCAGGAGACAGAAGACAGAAGCAGAAATAGTTCGCCCCAAGTGCACGACCAGCTCTGGGCACCAGGAAACCAACTGTATAAGAACATTACCAGTATGAAAATCTGGAGTGTGAGGATGGAAGCAAAGGGCAAGGAGAGATGGCAATTGGTGTCTTTATATCTTTGTGGAAGCAAACCCTTTTTAATTAAATACAGGAGCTACATTAAATGCCATGACTCCATTTTGAATTCTCAAGTAGAGACCCACAAATATATCAAGAAAATGAAAGCAGGTGGAGCTTCAAAGACATCCGGGGGGGGAAAAAAAAGTTTGAAGCGAGAAAGGCAGTGATATCATACATGGTAGCTTTGATGTCAGGGTCCTGAAGAAGAGATTCAAGACGCTCAATTCTTTTGGAAAGCTGTGTAAGTTTGCGCCTGGCTGAAGACACTGAAACTGGGTGCATGAGCTTGTCAGAATTTGTCAGCATGCCATCTATGTTGTTACTATTGCCACTGTGTTGTTCCTGTACATCTCCCATGGTTTCCTCTGTCAACCTCAAGGCCTCTTCAAACTCCTTGAGCCATTCATCCACCTCTTCTGCCATTGTCCCTTTGCTTTATCTACCTTCCTGTCCCTTTTTCCTCTTTCTTTCTTCTTCCTCTTTTGATTCGTGTGCCTCCTAGTACACTAGAGCAGAAAAGCTACTAGTTATGAGATCGAAACCATCATTCATTCCTCTGGTCTCTCTCGCATGCGTTCTGCACAAGCCAATACAGCGAATTCCAACAGCCCCCAAAATGAGCGAACACTTTATGCTAAAAGAAAAAATTCTTGCACGTAATCTCCAAATGGCTTTCTTCACCCCCCTTGCACCAAGCGGTTTCATTAGTCTCCTCTTCTCATTTATTCTAGGCAAGATGAGGAGCTACCTGTTAGGAGGAGCTTGTCGCCATGGATGTCTTGAATTCCCAAACACGATTCCTGCTCTTCTTCTGCAAAGAAAGGGTTTCACGGCGCTTCTTCTTCAACCGAGAAATCCCTAAGAAACGTCAATTCCACAAGAAACGTCAGAGGAAAAACAAATCATGTACCCGATGAATCAATTGACACAGGATTCCCAAACCAACCAACATAGCATATCTTCTTCTTCTTCTTCTCCTTCTTCTTCAGAACAACAACAACAACAAATCATCACCATCTGCGCCAAGTGCAAAAACGATACCAAAAGCTGCTGCTTCCAAGCAAGAAACGAACTACCATGAAAAACTTCAGAAACTGCAACGATAAGTTCCTCAGCAATCCTCGGCAATGGCCAATTCCTAGGACTTCTTGCTTACCGTAGAATCTCTTGTGTCCAAAGGACCGACTCGATATCCGAGGAACGCAGATCCTGATGACGAAAGAGGAAGAGATGGCGCGCGAGAGATCGGAGCTAGGGTTTGTAACAAGAATTCAGTATCCCGGAAGATTTGCCAAAACTGGGGACGAAATTGGGGAAGAGGGGATGGGAAAAAAACGCAGTGGAGGGTCACGTGGAGACCGGAGACCCAAACTCCCTTCCAAAACTCCCTTTTGCCATAAGTTGTTTGTAAAATTGAAACTGACGATCGTCGGAGGGGTAGTTAGTTATTAGAGATATCCGTAAACTCATCTTGAGTTTCACAGTCTAATTCGTATCTGTCTGTTCAATTTTCCAACTTAGTAAGGAAAACAAGGGGTGAGAACAGGGGCCATGGGGGAGTTTTGACCGCCTTAATCCAAATCTTACCAAATAAGTTCCATTAAATCCTGCCCATCAAGATCTTTCCAACAACACCAAAGGCACATTCTGATTCCTCCGAAATTTTCAACTACAATTTCATATAATTTTCAGTGAAGAAATCATTCAATATTCAAGAACTTTTGCACCGCAAGCCCAAACACCATGCAACCAAAGCCCATGCACCCTTCTCTTCCTCATCTACAGCTTTCCAAAGACACCAAGAACACGATCTGAAGCATCCTGGTTTGGTGGATCTCATAACTGCAAAACAAAACAAACTACCTTCCTTCACAGATAGATGTCATTTATCTACCTAAAACCAAAAAAAGATTTCACCTTTCAACAGTTTTGATTTTCCATACCTCAACCAAAACCCCCTTTTTTCATACTGAAAGATCTCTTGGCTTGAAGTCATCTACAAGTCCACCAAGTTTGATTTTCCAAATTCCACCACATTACATGGATTTTAAGAAGGTGTAAAAGGACTAAATCCCTCTTCCTGGCAGTGTGTTTCAACAAACAACATTTCAGGGTTAACAACTCTTGGAGTTATACCCAACAACATGACTTGTTACTTTACTCTCTGTATCAACATTTGACATTGTAAGCCACAAAGACCTTGCACCAAACCCTCAGTGCGGAGTTTGATACAGGAACATGATGGTTGGAGGTCAATATCTCAAAGACCTGCTTCCCATAGCGCCCACCCAAAACTGGTTCAAAAACCTAGAAAGCGTACCCACTCAACACCGCACCAAACTCCACTTGTTGTTTTACTTGATACCAAACCCATGGTTGTTACTTTGGGCAGGTATTTGTTGAAGGCAGGAACTTGTTGCAACTTCACAAGTGACAAAGTGACCAAACCTTTGCACCTGGCTCATAATACCTGACCAACATGTGTTTTAAACAACCGATACCCAAGCAGTTCCTTAAAGAAAAAGAACCCTGGCCAAAGCCAATTCCATCTTTAGATAAAAGACAGAAAAAAACAGAAGCAACTGTTATTTCAAAAATCAAATACCCACCCAGCACTCGGGCATACGTGCAACCTTAACTAATTAATTTTCCATTGTACATATGAGTTTAAAAACTTTAAACCCTAATCAAAGAACCTATTTCACCTATCCAACTTTCATGATATTGGAGAGAATTGTCTTGACAAATATCTGGTGGTAGGAAAAAATTGAGATTTTATGATAATTGAACTTCATTGACTTCAGTTTTGTAAGGAAGAATCTGTGTGAACTACTCTTTAAAAAAAAAGTGATATCCATCCAACACTCATATATACATAAACCCGATATGCTCCAAACCACCACTTGTTGATTCACTTATGAGAAAAGACCATCACACAACTAATCAACAGAAGTGCAAAGGTTATTGAGAGAGAAGGAATATTTGAAAACTTGCAATGGGTTGGTGCAACAGGTTTGCTAAGTCTTCTCAATAAATCACTCCAAGAAACATGTACACAAGACCATGAGGCCACTTGTATCCGTAATTGTTTTTCCAACAACAATATTCTCAGCATCAACGTCCAGGGTTGAGGTGGAAAATGTGTTTTTCATCCTAGTCTTCCCAAAGCAGAGTACAAGAGACAAACTCCTTGGATTCTATTTCATAAAGTTCTGAAATACAGACCATATAATCATATGCAGCATATTAAATCTAGTGTCAAAATTCCTGGATGTTTTATCAATGCCTCACCTGGAAAAAATGCCAGTCACTTCACAGAACAAAGATTCTCAAAGAAAATCCGGAGTGCTGGTCCTTGCAGACAGCTTCTGAGCTGTTGTTTGTTTGCAAAAGTTGAATGGGGAGGACCTTAGCAGCTTCAGGAGTCCTTGCCTCAACCCCTGCAAAATTTGGAGGGCAGGAAAGAGGAAGAATCAGCACGCCCACAATGTCCAGATGTAGATGAGAATTCTGTCAAATTGACAAGTAATAGGTCAAACTAGAATGTCATACCAAAATTCAACTGAGATTGAAGATAAGAAAGTGCTCGGGAAGCAAGAACTGTAAGAACACAGATCATTAGTTGATCAAGGGAAAGCACAATGAACCTGCAGAAGAAAGAGCATTACTTGATAAAGGGAAAACACACTTGACATGTGATCCAATGCTCAGAGACATGCAACTGTAAGTTGTAGAGACATCCAGTCCAAAAATCAACTGTAACAACAACCAGAGATCCAACAGAGATTCCCAAGCTGCTGGCTTTGTGAAGATAGGCAGCAAGGCTCCTTTGAACCTCTTAGCAATTCAATTCTGCCCCAAAACCCCTTCTCAACAGGAGATCAGGAGACAAATCTGTAGAGAGGGCATTACAAAAGTTGGTGCTCAGATTCTGTGCCTTGAAGACTGCACTAGCCTTTCTGTTGGAGGTGCTGTTAAGAAACTTACACTGGGAGTTGCATCCATCACAAAGGATAGTAGGTAGAGACAGGATCAACCTCATTGGCTCCTCTGTTAGCAACCATCTTTCCACACTGTGATCAATTATCTCCACAGCATTATCTGATCCAGTTCTGCATGTCACAATTTTTTTTGCAAGCCTTCATCTTCTGCAACCTTGATCATTCCTCCCCATCTCTTTCCCAAGTTACTGAACCCATACCCTACTCCATCGATGCATTCATGAGAACTACTACAGTTATCTTCTGTTGCTTCCATGATTCGCTTCACACCTCTCTTCTTTTTTCCATGTCCAACTCCAGATCTTGCACCGATTTCATAGCCTTGCTCCTTGCAGCATCTTTGTGGCCTCTGCATTTGTCTCATTCTTCTCAAGTCAAGCTCCACTCCGCCTTCTAAGCTGGGGGAAGACAGAACTGGAGCATCTTGCTTCAGCCTTCCTTGGTCCAAAGCTGCCTTCTCCTCACAGACAGGTGGAGATGGAACTGATTTTTTCCCCTCATCCACAGCTTGATGTTGGGCATCACCCAAGGCAGTTGACCGGTTGGTGAGATTTATCCTTGTGCCTGTGTGATAGAAGCAGATTGCATCTTCATGTGCATGCTTCCTATCAGCCTGATTAGAATAAATGAAGGAAAAAAAAGACAGTTACCATGGTGAAAATGTCCATCCTAACTCTTCACAAGGGCATGAAAATCCTGTCCTCCTCATAAGGGTAGACTACAATGAAATGGGTCCAGTGCAAAAAGAGAGCCAAACCACACCACAGATTTATCACAATTTGGAGGATGGATTTGATAGACCTTCAGTGAGCTGGTGCTTTTGCTGTTCTCATTGGTGAAGTTGTGTTCTGAGCTGCTGACATCTTCATGCTCAATAACTATCATGTGTGCTTCAATGTGTGGTTCATCCCTCGCACTATCAGATGTCCTCTCCTGCTCTTTCCTCACTTCTTTCCTCTTTTTGCAAATCTGGGTTGCTGTCCGAAAACCTGCAACAAATTGTCTTGACCATAACTGCTGGGAATACATCTTCAGAGGTTCACACTACACACAAAAGGCATGCTAGCTAAAATCAAAGCACATAAAACCTTCAAACAGAGAATCAGTGTTTAGGGTCTTGAGAGATAGAGACAGTCAGAACTCTCAGTTACCTGCACCCCGAAGTCTCCGAGTCCGGGAGGTTTTCCCACTCACCTCAGAGCCCATGCAATACGAACTATCACATGGGGCAGGGAGATGGGTCAAGGTTGCGACAGGCGACAATCTCTGTGATCTTTGTACATGCTGCTTCTTGCTGCTCTTATGTGTAATGCTTTCCATAACCAAATTTGGAGCTCCTTTCTTTCTGCAATGCTTGAGAGGCTCAGTTTTTCTTGAAGCCTGTTTCTTGTGAGCTTGCTTCAATGCTGTACAAGGCATCTTCCTCCTTGCTATCTCATCCAATCTTACCCTAAATCTCTCATGGGACAACTCAACTACCTCATCAGAAGCTTGCAAGGATGTATGATGCACAGCTTCCCCTGTGGTAATTGCCATATCTGGGGTCATTGGCCATGAAACCTTAGAGGATCTCTGAGTTCTTGCTGGTTTGGGGATCTCCACAATCTGTGAAGTAGTTGAATGTTCTTGCAAAATTGCAGGAACAGGTCTGTATCGTGCCTTCTTGGAAGGCAGATTCTCATTTGCAGCCTCCACTTCAATAACCAAACCAGTGGGTTTCAAGTTACAATGAGACAGTTGCTCAATCACAGGCTGAGACTCTGAACTTGATGTTTGTGTGCCTTGTTGCCCAGGAGGTTTATCACCACAACTAGGAACATTCTGTGAATTCAGGGGGTTCTCTGTAGCATTCCACTTTTCCAATGCTGGCAATGTGGTGGCTTCAGGCTTTGGGGCTGATGCATTTGAAGTGAGAGAAATGGGTGCCTTAATCCTTGACCCTGATTTAAAAGGTTGCAAACTCTGTGGCAGGGCCTTACTGAACTTTGGGTTGATATGATTGACAGCATCAAGAGATCCTGAAACATGACCACTGAGAGGGAGCTTAATTGATGGTAAACTGGGGGCTAATTGAAGTGTCTGAGATGTGGGCCGGCACAATGTAGAAGTGGGAGCCTCATATGGGTTCTCAAGGCACACAAAGTTTGTTGACAGAGCTCCATCAACAATCCTCTTTGGTCTCCTGAAAACTGGAAACACATGGTGCAAGTGAGCATGACAATCACTCAGCACAGGACTTTGGGAAGACAGCAAGCTTCGGGTTGAGTTAGGTTTCCAGTTGCTTAAAAACAACTTGTGTTGGTTTATATTCTCATGAGAATCATTCTGATTCCCATTGTTGGTGACCTCCAATAATGAATCATTTCCTCCCTGTAAGCAACACAGAACTCCTCAGAATGCTGGATGGCTTTTGTCATCCTAAACAGATAAGAAGACCATCTCTATCTTTTGTATGTGATGCACATGGCACAAATTCTACACTATCGCAACAGATTCAAGGGAACTGTACAATGCATTAGAGGGGAACTGGTCATCACCTTTCTGTGCATGATGCTTTCTTGTCCTACTTTGGGTTCTATCATGACTGAATTGCCCAATTCTGTCTTATCTTTTTCTTGGTCAGCAACACTGAATGACTTGTGACTGCTGTTGAAAGAGTTCCGCCACTGGCCATACAGCTTTGAAGGGTCACGATATGGAAGGCAAAACTTCCAAACATCTCCCCAGTTGTCATAGATCCTCAGAGCCTGTGACATAAGAATTTTTTTCTTACAGATCTGTTTCTGCAACAGCTTTCATAAGCTTTCTTGGAAAACATAAAGGTGCCTACAAAAGAGTGCTAAAATGATCACACAGTTTCCAAACTTTTCAACATGGTTCTGAAAAAACCCAAGACACCCAAAAGCCCTCAAGATCGCCAATTTCTGCTTGGACATCCCTACAAAAGAAAATCTCCAGGGAAATCATACCCGGTTGATGCACATAATCTCATCAGCCGTCAGTGGGGATGCTTTCATCTGCCGCACCTCCTGGAATGTAATCCACACCACAAATCAACAAAATACAAAGGAGGAAATGACGTGTATCTGATACACACTCATTATAGTGTGGAGGACTTGGAAAATAGAATTCACCTTGACAGGATTATCCATAGATTTTCCAGCACATTGATTCTTTTGCCTCACGTAGATCTGAAGCACATGCCAGAATGTCTATCAGTATATTCCCAAACCCAAAAATGCAACAAGAAAAAAATCTCATACTCAACAAGAAAAGCTGGATCATTAGCACCTGAAAGAAATGCACAGCAACTTCTGCAAATCAGAGACAACATATGTTGCACCATGACCAACAATACCAGCAATTCATTGCATCTGATACAAAATCAAGTCTCTCCTTCGAGACTTTGACCATGAAGCAGACTACTGATTTAAACAGAGGAACAAAATATTTTGATCAAACACAACAGGTCTATGTAGGGTAATGGATTCTATGTCATTGTAGGAATGATAGTGTATATCAGATGTGGTCCATCATTTGCCATTGATTGATGTATCAAGCTGTCAGAGCATCTCCACCAGTGCTCAGTATGTGGCCCTGCATTGAAAATCTTGGATGAGGTGCAGCAGTCATATCCACTGAATCCACTGGAAGACTGCTGTGACCCTGGAAAAATGCACAGCTTCCAGGGCCCTGCAGGAGCCCTGGAAGAGTCTAATAAAAACAGTCAAATTGTATTTACTGACTGCTCCCTGTTTTTGATGGGCTAGTGAGTTTGACTGGTCCAGGTGGGTTGCTATTAGTAATCTCCCACCTATTTGCAGTCCCAGTTTTAGTTTTATGGGTCAGGTTGGGGAAAAGTAAATAACTAAAACTTGGATGTGAGAAATATTTTTGTGGGGTCACATACTGGGCACCACTGGAAATACTCTCGTTGAGCTTGGTGAGAGTGACACCTGTTAATGAAAAACCAGAGAACATGAGTGACAAAGAGCTACCTGATGTGTGGTCTTTGAGGGGAGATAACGACGCTGAATCGCCTTCCAATTAGTGTTAAGTGTCATCAGCCCCATTGCCAGTAACCTTCACAACCCAGTGAACAACAGCCAAACCTTAGACATAAGAATTTCCTAAGGTCCATAATGGTCAACAGCTTCAAATTTCAACAGGAAAATATAGGTCATTCCCAGATACAGATAGCTGATATGACAGGCTACTGGTTCTGCAATACAGAAATAAATGGCCTGAGAGAAAATTTTGGCACTTACTCATCCTCAGCATCAGTGAAGAGGAGACGGTTGGCAGCTGATGCTCGTGGTGCTTTGTGTGGGTAGAGACGTTTGTCAAAAAGAGGGAAGAATCTCAACATGGCTTTTGCAATATAGCTAGGGACAAGTGCTAAGCTTTGCCTTTTTACACTCTCCATGAGTGATCTAGCCATTGTCTTTCTCACAGGAGGGTTCAAGTCAGGACTCTGGTTTGGGACTCCCTCCATCAAGCTCAATTGCTTGTGATGACTATTTGACCGTTTCCTTGGTGTCTGATGAATTTGAACTTTCTCTGGGAACAGTGGTACCCATCCATGTTGCTCAGAGTTTGTGTTTGTCTCCACAGGTTGCTCTGGAACTGACAGGAACCAAAATGTGCCAAATACCCATCAGACCCACTCCACTTCTTGTTGAAGAGTCTCACAGCTCAAGAATGCATCAATAAAGAGAGGAAGCTAGATGGAGCATACCTTTAGCAACCTCTGCCAGAAAATCTTTGATGAGAGCAAGAGGAGCCACATCGAGCACAGATTGCACTGGACCCAAGACTACTGGCACCCATTGAGATTGTGAACTCCCTGATGCATTCAATGATTGAAATGCATGATCAAGCAATGTTGGTACAGGCACAGAGTTTTCTTTATCTGCCATCATGTGCACATCTAAGCTAGAAGATTGTTCAGGGATCAGGTCATTAAGGGCTAAGCTGGCTGACTTTTGTTTGATTTGCACTTCCATAACAAGATCTTCAGTTCCACAAGTGATCGGCTGCAGTGTTCTTTCTGAAGATTCAAAAGGAGCACATCCATGGCAAGTTGATGCTGGATGAATATTTCCAGAAAAGGAAGGCACTACTACAGCAGCAGACTTTACAGAGAGACTGGGAAACTGAGGAGATAGAGAGAAGGCCACAGATTGTGGAGGGGGGGTTGTCTGACAGCCAGTGGAACATTTCTGGTTCAAAGAGCTTAGTGGGAATGAGGAAGAAGACAGAGAACCTGTCAGAGATGACTGGGGGAAGGAGTTGGTTGTGGCAGTTGGTGTGCTTGACTGCAGTGAAGATCTAGGTACTGAAGATGAGGTAAGAGGAAGCTGTGAAGTAGTTTTGGCAGTGTTTGACACTAGTGATTCCGCAGGGGTTTTGATGGACTTAACAGGTAGACAAGGAAGAAGCGGTTTGTCCTCCTGCACAGATGGGTGTGTGAAGGGAGGGTGAAAACAAAAATCTGGAAATGGGATGTTGCTCCATGAAAGCTCAACTTCACATGTCTCAATGAGTTCCATTAGCATTCCATGGAGACTAGGAACAAGGGCTTGATGTTCCGGTGCAGGCAGACACAGTGCATAGACTTGCAAAAGTAGCTGAACATGCTCATGCATCATGCAGTAGAGCTGACCAATTTGATGTGCTGTAAAACCTTGACTATGGCATTGCCCCTTTGCATTCAAAGGAGACTGGTCAAGAATCTCCTCAGACATAGGGCTACCGCATTCAGGAATGCCAAGATTGGCTGCCACTTGTGGATGTAAAACTCTCTCAGGATGTAGCTCTCTCATAGGCACCTCACTGTTGCGGTTTTCCATTTGCCTCTGTTTCTTCCTGTTGTCCAATCCCTGCAGATACATCCTCTTCCGACCATGTGGATTCACACCTTTCTTCTCATAGTTGCATTTTGGCTCATCTCGAAGTTTAGACTGAATGTTTGCATTCTTATCCTCTTCTGTCACCTGCTTGTGTTTCCCCTGCACTCTCTGATGCTGTTCAGAAACTACTGCTGCTTCTTCCTTGCTGTCTTGCATGTTGGGTGGCTTTTCCAAGGCCAGCTGCCCACTGTTCACATGCTTCCATTCGCCCTGCAATTTGACATCCTGCTTGGCTCTTCTGCTGAGACCAAGAACTGCCCCAAAGAGTCTTATCACGCTTTGCCTGTCAGCAGCTGTGTTGAGCAGATTTTTCCATCTTCCCTGATTTGAATACCAATTCCCTCCAGCCTCCACAATTGCCTTCTGAGCATCCTCTGCCGCTTCATGCACAAAAGGGTAAAAACATAAAAAGAGAAGTACAATTGCCACTGTCAGCTATACCCACAGAAAACATAAAACCTGAGACGCACACTGTTAAAATTAAGAGCTTGTACAAAAGTGTCTAGTAGCTCCTGACCTTCTTCCCCTGCCTTGAGATTTTCAGCAGATGGTGTCTTCCCAGGCAACAAACATTGCAAAGAGGACCTGTCCTCTTCAGCTGTTATGACTTCCAAGGCTACAGCCTCCTCTTGTGAACTCAAAACTCTTGGAGACCCAAGCAATGCATGTGCATCATCAATGGGTTCTGGACAAGGATGGGAATCTTTGTTGACACAAATGCCTGCATCTAAGCAACCTCTCTTTTTAGCAACAACATTTAGCACATCCTGACAGGATCCCTGTTTTTCATCTCCATGATTCTGATCATTGAAGCTCTTTCCATGAATGCCTTTGCTGGCAGTATTGACTTCAGACTGCAAAGAGCAATCCTCCATGGCAACTGCACCCAGACCCAGTTGATGTTCCCTAACTTTCGGCAGCACCACCAACTCAAAACTGGTAGCTTTTGAAACTGTGGGTTGTTGCAGGTCCTCAAATAGATGATGTGCCTCCATCTTTGTGTCTGCACCATCCTGTTTGTCTTCCTCTGCCTTGATGCTCATAATCACGAGGGGTACAGGACAATTGATTTTTGAAGTCCCTTGTGGTTGTGTGGTCTTGGGGACATCACTGATTTTGAGATGACCTGAATGAGCTTGGTTCTTCATCTTGTCAATGTTGGGAACAAACTTTGCTTGTACCTGGCCAAAAAGCCTGTGATCCCACCACTCCATTTCTGAGCTATCATTGCCAGTTGCACACTGCTGCCCCACTCCAGATTCTGCCACCAACCCACTTTTCTCCATCTTTGACTCCTCCTGATTCTTTACCCTGCCAACCAGCTTCTCAGTTGAAGGGGATCCTGCAGTGCTGCTCCTTTTGCTCTCTGTCTTCTCATGAGAAATCTCTTGAGCAAAATCTGCAGAAACAATCATACTGATGGCCTGTTTCAAGTCTATTGCACGCTCTCTCTCACAGATATGAACTTCACATTCATTTTCAGCAATAACACATTGAGGCCTCTTGCCCAGGTTTGCAGAGATCATGCTGTTCTTGAAGCCTCCAACTGCATCCAACTCTTCTTGCCCAACCTCTTCTCTATAAGCAACAACAAAACTGCCATCCCTTTTGACAGCACTGTTATATTCTGGAGCCCCCAATGGAAGTTCCTGTCCTCCACTGAAAACTGTAGGACTTTCTTCAGAATTCCATAATCTTCCCACAATTGTACAAGAAGAACCCAGCTCCTGGTTCTGACTCTGGGGTAGTATAACTCCTCCAGAAGTTTCCTCAGTCTTCATTGCAATCACTTGTTTGTGAAAATTGCCATAGTTTATTTCTGAGCTCACCAATCCTTTCTTTGCATCACTACCCATAACTTCTTTGTTCAAAGCCAGCAAAGGACTTTGTGTTGTCTCACTGATTTTTGACTCCATTCCCAGTATCATGTCCAACTGCTTACCTTCTCGCATCTTAGATAGGTACATTTCAATCAACCTTTCCTCACCCACATCTTCAAGCATGAGACACACCTCTATTCTCACCTCCAATTCATGCCCAGCAACCACCTGACATCCCTCCTCACCTACAGTAATGTATTCTGGATCTGATTTGTAAAGGTGCACGTTGTGCTTCATGGGTCCAGTTCTAGCCACATCAGAACACAGCCCAACTGGTATTGTCATAGTCATCATCTCTCTGAAATTTACCAGGTTCAACCTAGGTTCTAAAGCAGCTACATCTGTACATTGTTTCAAGATTCCAGCAGTGAATTTCGAACTTGCCGTTGCTTCTTTAAAAAATCTCTTTGCAGAGACTGTGTCAACAACCATCATGGTAGAAATTTGCCATTGCTAATGGTCAGTTCACCTCTTCAACTTCCAATGTCAGCCCATCCTCTCTTGCACAAAGCTCATGGAACTACTTATTTTTATTGTGATCTTCAAAGTCTTCATCATCTGGCTCCGCCTTGCTTGTCTGGTCAAAGATGCCCTCCTCCTCTCCATGCACACACTGTCTCTCTTCCCCCCCATCCCACCACTTGCTGTCATTCCCTGTCTTGTCTTGAGCCCTATGGGGCTCTCCAGCTTTCACCTTCAATTCTACTTTTCCCCCCTGGTACAACAACAACAACAACAGTTTCACATGCTTCTTTAACCTCAAACCCTAAACCTGGAAATGCAAAAAATTGGAGGTGAGGGTTTAACAATGTAACAGTGAAGGATTTTATGAAAATACAAAAATGCCCTAAAAAGTCTAGATCATTTCACAAGGAGGCTGTGCAAAAAGCCAGTTGAGGAAGTTGTGGAAAAAAGCAGCAACCCAATTGAGCTGACAGAAGCTACATTGCTAAGAGTGTCATTGATTTATTTTTCTTAAAAGGCCAAAAAAGAGACTCAAAAAAAGGAAGCCCTAAAACCTCTCAAGAATGCACAATCTTAGTGTTTCATCGTCCTTAGCAGGGAGTGAGAACAAAAGGGACAGCCAAGAAACAAAACCCAAAGTTTCCCTACACATCTCTACAAAGCCACATATCCTCTTCAGTAAAACTCGATCTCCTCATAAAGAAGCAGCAAAAGACAACAATGCCACACATACCTCAAATTCCAGCTACCTCCAGGTCTTGTACTCTCAGTCGGCTCTACAATGTTGTCGTCATCGTCATCATCCCGGAGTGATGAAGCCATTACCCACAAACCCTAAATCTAACATAGGACATACAACAACCTACAACAATGAAGCCATGACCCACAAACCCTAAATTTAACATAGGGCATACAACAACCTACAACAATGAAGCCATTACCTACCCACAAACCCCAAATCTAACATAAGACATACAACCACCTTCAACAATGAAGCTATTACCCACAAATCCTAAATTTAACATAGGACATACATCAACCTACAACAATGAAACCATTAACCCACAACCCTAATTTTAACATAGGACGTACAACAACCTCCAACAATGAAGCCATTACCCACAAACTCTAAATCTAACATAGGACATACAACAACCTACAACAATGAAGTCATTACCCACAAACCTTAAATTTAACATAGGACATACAACAACCTACAACAATGAAGCATTACCCACAAATCCTAATTTTAACAAGCAATGTGTCACATTATAAAAACCTTGTATATTACATATAGTAAAGGACGTCATGAAGCATCATTTCATCCATTTGTCCCATCATTCATCCGTCCGTCCGTCTCGTCCTGGTTTGTTTACTTTGACCTTGCATGCCAACAATTTCTTAGGTTCTTTCTCAACGATGACTTTAAGCTCAAAAAATGGTTGACTCTACCTAGAGGGCCTATCATGTGTAGGTGGTTGAATCATGCCAATAGCACAAGGATTTTACTAAGAATTTAGGAAACTTTGCAAGTGTTTTCTGTTACCATCCTTGTAGTTTGAGCTATGAAGCTTTGCCTGTTTAATTCCTAGAGCATCTGCTATTGGGCGCTGCTGAACAAAGATCTCTCACAATGTTGCTGCAGTGAACCAAACTCTTTAAACTTTCCATTCAAAGAGTTTGTTTGTGTTTGCTTTCTCCTTTCAATCAGGACCTTACATGCCAATAGTTTTTTATGTTCTTTCTCAACAATGATTTCAAGCTCAGAAAATGGCTAACTATGCCTAGAGGGCCTGTCATGTGTACCATTTTGAACATTTGCCTCACAATGCTACTACAATGAAACAAACTTTCCAAAGTTTTCATTCAAAGAATTTGTCTATGTTTGTAGATGCATGCTAGCATGCACCTCATGGAGATGGTGCTAATGATGATGCACCTGCAAGCTTAGTGTGTGCACCAAGTCATTGGTGACCTTTGAGATCTGATGAGCACTCCTGGACATTCCACAACTTGGAATTCCTTCCAACTCATTATTTGACTGGAAAAGTGCCAACATGGAGTTTGCAACATCTAACCCTAACCCACCAAGAGATGAAAGAAAGTTACCTAAGGTTGTCCCACCAGCATGCTGCAACTAAATGGATTATTCCAAAGGATGGTTGTCTGTGATTCTATTGCTTTCACTGACCTCCACGCCCCCTAGACCTGCAAATTGCACTTGATAGAGCTTCTCAAATGGAAGATATTGTTGTTGTGGTTACTGTTGTTGGTGCTGGTGGTGCTGGCGGTGCCGGGGGTGCTGATGATGTGTGAAAGAAGAAGCTAAATTACTGTAGGTGTTATTAGTTTAATCTTGACCTAAGTTACTTTACATGATTCCTTTCCCCACCTTGCGCCTCGATCACAACAATCAAGCCTAACTAAAAGTATGCCTATCAAGGTACAAGAAGCAACGTTTGGGCTTTGCAAAAAAACCTAAGTCCCAAGCTACGTGATTATAGTACGCAAACGGGGTCATGATTTCCCATGTTGGCCACCATTACCAACCAACCCTTTGGGATGCACTTTAAGCATATGCACGTCCCCACAAGCTCACCTTGCTTACCTCTTCTTTTAAGGCCAAAGTTTCTCTTAATCGCAATGTGGGAGTCCGATTTTGATTTGGGTTTACGCAAGAAAGTTCCATCTGTTCATGCCACTTGATAACTATTTTAGTCATACTCATTATGTCCATGATGTAATCTCTTGAAAAGCTTTTGCCTCTATTTCACTTGCAACTTAATGTGGTACATTTGTGTAATCCTCTGCCCCACTAAAAGAAAGGTGATGTCCTCATCACGTTTTATGTTTCTTTTACTTCTTCGCTGATCTATTGTGGAATTCTTTTATGGCTTCTTGGGCATGTTCCATATCGGACTCATTCACCCAAGATGCATTTATTGGATGGTACCCCTTCCACTTGACCAAGTATTCCCACTCTCGCCCCTTTAATTGCCTTAATTTGAGCACGGCCTCCATTTCAAATTCTGGTTCATTATGAATGAAGTCCGATGCGGGCCTCGAGTTGTGTTCTCAACTAGGCCTTGAGGCATCACGGGTGACCAGCTTAAAAAACGAAACATGAAATGTGGGATGAACTTTAAGATTTTTCGGTAGTTTTCATTTGTAAATGTCGAAAATTTTATTTTCCAACATTTTGAATGGGCCCACATATGGGCCCAAGAACTTGTGAGTCAAACCTTCTAGCAACTAAATTTTTTTTATGTTCAACCACATTTTGTCTCATTCTTCAAAATTCACCTCTTGTCAAGACTTGTCCACAAAATCCTTGTATTGTTTGTGCGTCTTTTCAAGATTGGCTTTAGCCATCTCCCACAAGTGCCGCCTCTCTTCATTAAATTATGTGACCATCCGCACTTCTTCACTTGCATCACTTGGGGGTTACCCAAGTGCGACCCAAGTTGCAGGCACAATTGGTGACTTACCCTTCACCATTTAAAAGGGAATGGAACCTATTACCGAATGCTCGGAATTGTTGTAGCAAAACTCCGCCAACTCCAAATGGTCCACCCAATCTTGTTGATCCGCCACCACATAATTTTTTAGGAATTATTGGATGATCAAGTTCACTCTCTCGGTTTGTCCATCTATTTGGGGTCGAAATGAAGTGCTCATCTTGAGCTCCGACCCCATGCGCTTCCACAAGGCTCGCCAAAACTTGCTTGTGAACTTTGGGTCTCGATTTGACATAATGTCCTTTGAGAGGCCATGATGCTTGAACACATGCGTGAAGAACAACCTTCTCGTCTCTTGGGCCGTGGCAATTTCTTTGGTGGGAATGAAGTGCGCCATCTTACTAAATCAATCCACCACCACCATGATGGCATCAAATCCCCTTGATGGTGGCAAACTCACCATGAAATCCATGGACACACTTTCCCAGGGCCCTTCAGGAATCAGTAATGGTCGCAACAATCTTGTTTATTTCTTATTGAGTGTTCGAATTTGTTAGTAAGTCAAACAAGTCTTCACGTATTCCTTTGCATCGTCTTTCAAATTTGGCCAATAGTAGGACCTTTTGAGGAATGTTATAGTGCACTATGCACCGCCATGGCCAACAAGCGGCCCATCATGACATTCCTTCAAAAGCACATCCCTGAGCTTCCCTTTTGAAACGTAGAGCCGATTTTGTTTATACCACAATAGTCCATTTCGCAAGTGGAAGTGCGATTTGATCCCCTTTTGAATGTTTTGCTTCATTTCCTTAGCGAATTCGTCACGGTAGCTCCCAAGTCTAACTTCCTTTTGGATTTTTATTTCCCCACATACACCACTTTAAGTTGGTGTTTTCGACTTAACGCATCGAACACCACGTTTTCCTTCCCAGGCTTATGTCGAATGTCCACATTGAACAAAACCAATGTGTTTTGCCATCTCACTTGTTTTGATGACAACTTTGGTTGAGTGGCAAAATATTTCAAAGTGACATTGCCGGTCCACACCACCACATCCTTGGAGCCTATGTAATGGCCCCAAGTCTTGAGACAATGTATCACGGCCCACATTTCCTTCTCATGTGTTGGCCACCTTCACTCTGTTTCACTCAATTTCTTGCTTTGAAATGCCACTGGCCTTCCATTTTGCACTAAGACTCTTCCCATCACAAAGTCAGAAGCATCAGAGTGGATCTCAAAATCTTTGTCAAAGTCAGGTAATTTTAACATTGATGTTTTCACCAAAATGCCTTTCAAGGTTTTAAAGGCCTCGTTGCATGCTTCATCTCATTTGTAAGTTTCGAATGACTTCTTCAAAAGGTTGGTCAAAGGTGTGGCTATCTTCGTAAAGTTCTTGATGAACTTGTGATAATAGGAGGCCAATCCTAAAAAAGATCTTAAAACTAGAACCGACCTAAGTGGTTCCCAATCCATAATTGCCTTCACCTTGTGGTCATCCATCTTCAAGCTTTATTAGGTGATCCTATGTCCAAGGAAGTCCACTTTTGTCACCCCAAATTTGCATTTCTCAAACTTGGCATACAATTTATTTTTTCTTAACCTTTGGAACACCTTCCGGAGATGCTCCATATGTTCCTCCATAGAGTGGCTATAGACCAAAATGTCATCTATGTATACGACCACGAAGTCATCAAACCACTCTTAGAAAATGTCATTCATGAAAGTGCAAAATGTGGTGGGCACATTGGTGAGTCCAAAAGGCATCACCAAGAATTCGTATGAGCCACACTTTGTGCGACAACTGGTTTTTTCTTCATACCCTTCTGCGATTTGAATTTGGTAGTACTCGAAACGCAAGTCAATCCTACTAAACACATTGGTTCTCGAAAGTCGATCAAACGAGTCATCAATCTGAGGTAATGGGTATCAATTCTTCGTTGTCACCTTGTTAAGGGCTCTATAATCCACACACATCCTCAACATCCTATCCTTTTTGTGAACAAAGACGACGGGTGCGCCATATGGTGACTTGTTGGGCTTGATGTATCCTTTTGCGAGGAATTCTTTTAGTTGAACCTTAAGTTCCTTTGAATCCTCATGACTCATTTGATATGGGGCCTTGGTAGGAGGTGCCACTCCCACCATCACCTCGATTGCACGATCAACTCATCTTTTCAGGGGCAACTCGTCGAACAACTCTTCAGGCATCACATCCAAGAATTCATCCCATAACGTGACGCGCTCCCAAGTCACGAGGTGAAACCCACTTGAGGGTTTCACAAAGTCAAGTTGCGGAAAGTTGAACTTGGTAGCACGCTCCCGGCTTCCAACTCTAGAAAGGGGTAGAGGGTCGAGTT
>Ga0209611_10002298_pt1 | contig 33517 bp, 23 predicted proteins | sample S1TSphgellanicum_3_FD_187693 | JGI IMG/M metagenome (GOLD analysis project Ga0209611, IMG submission 187693) | Host-associated microbial communities from peat moss isolated from Minnesota, USA - S1T2_Fc - Sphagnum magellanicum MG (SPAdes) (version 2) | ecosystem: Host-associated > Plants > Peat...
GGGGTTTTGTTCACCACTGGTTTGAAGGTGGTGAAGGTTGAAAGGACTTTTGTACTGCCATAATGCATAAATTTCAGAAATCGTCCCATATACAATTCCTCACCCCTTCAATGCTCTGGAGATGACTACAGATATGTGCAACTTCCAAAATCTATTTACAATCATAGATACATCACATTACCAAAAGTCTTGCCAAATAAGAAATGCCAATAGAGAGATATCAATTAGACATGTCCAACTCTATCGACTCTGTTCTGAATATGTCCAACCATATGTGTGTGTCAATCGAATCTGCATGCCCATGCCAGCCACCCACTATTATATTTTAGATAAAGAGTACAACATTTCCATCCCTTATGAAGAACTCGACAACAATGTGTCTCTCGATACATGCTAAATGATGGAGTACGGTCAGGAACATTTACCTGAGCAAATGCAAAGATTGCACGGATCACTCTGGCGTAGTCTGTACCAAGTGATCTTATGACAACATCAGCCAGAAATGTTCCCCACAACCTGTATCCACAATATAACCATCACCATTCATGACAACATCACATACAGATTTGCCCAGTCTTTTGTCAAGGCATAAAACAGTGAAAATAGTCTGCTGTTTGTGTTCATAAAGACAGTGGGACAGTAGGAAAAACATACAAAGGTCCCAGCATCATCATAGTGCTCCTCATAGTCATGTACTGGGCAGCCCCACCCACCAGTCCCTGGGATATGAGAAAGGAAGTAATGAGAGGCCCAGTCATGCTGCTGTCAAATGCATTGCTTAATGTGTTGAAACTCATTAAGCAGTGCAAGACCATTTCTCATTACGTAGTGGTTTGTGATGAGTAGGTAGCAAGTATCTCTTACAAATCATGGTCAGATCCAGAATGCAGATGAAATTGACTCCTGGAAGACACACAAAGGTTCCTTCTCTCTGGAAAGAGCTGAAAACTTTGACAACAAGGTTTTATAGTGATGGAAAAAGCAATCTCCCTCCTAAACTCTTCTAAACATGGTCAGGGCCAATGGCAAACTGTCGGTTTGAGGCTTCTCAGCATCTGGACATGCAGAAAGCAGACAAAAGAAATTTCCTGCATATAGCTTTTGCTAGTTCTCTCTCCATCAAAGCAAACACTTATAAAATGTATCTGTACCTGTCTGGCTGCTAACATTGCCACTTGACATTCCAATTTTGTGGCGACTGCTTGTCCTCCCTTCAGGAACAACACAGAGTTCTTAGCACAATTTACAGTCTTACAAAATAGCCTCTCATCCCATCAGGATGCCTGGCCCACAATGCCTCTTATAAAAGCCATACCATGAGATTGAGAAACACATCAATACTGCAGACTTGTCTCTGATGACTACTATACAAAAAAAACAGGAAAGATACTGATCCAATTTGAACCACCTTTGTCTCATGTCCTGCTAAAAGAAGTATGATTGGAGATTGGAAATTACTTTGACAAAGGCCTCTTTGGCTAGCTGGTATCGGGCTGTTTCCACCAACACCTTTCCAGAGAGCTGCTTGGACACCTGCACCAATGTAGCAATATCTGTGATTATGTATCCTTTTCACCTGGTAATTTGATCTCAGCAGTAATAATTGCAAAGCAACAAATGTTGACAAATTCACCCAGGCCCTGAATACTCAGCGAGCAAGACCAAACTGACTATGGCACCGAGATTGTTCATAGTGATTGCACTTCTGGTCAATAGATCAATCTGTAGGCAATAGACTTACAATGCCTTGAAGGGTAGACATTGTAACTGCACTACCTCCCTGCAAAGAGGACAGAAGGATTCCTGTATCAATGCCCAAAAGTCCCTGGAGCTAGAGAGGTGCATCACACAAAGAAGAAACCAGCTGGAAAAAACCACACTTTCATACTTTGAGGTCTTGAGAGCAAGCATAAAAATACCTCAAAGACCCCCACAGACATTGCAATCTGTGATTTAGTTCAACATTGGTATATGTGTTGGACAGAAGACACTATTGCTTCACCAAGAAGAGTTGCTCACAAACAGACAAATGAACCAACAGGAACTCAAAGCTCAAACCCAGTCAATGCCTCACATGCATCAGAAAAGTCTACTGTCTTTCCCTTATTTTGAAATCACACCTTGAGAGCCACAGAGAGGAGCTCCTGGCTACCGAGACGGATTGCTGTAACCAGATTTCCATGCCATTTCCCTGCTCTTGCACTTTCAACAGACTCCATGTATGGGACTCTCCTCTTTTTTTGTGGCTGATTCTGCGGTTTGCTGGCAGATCCAAAAAATGGCCCATCTTTACTTCATTTGTTCCCATTTAGAACTGGTGCCAGAGTGAACATCTTGCTGAGGTCAAGCAGCCTATGACCACAGTACTAATACAAAGAGAAAGAACAAAAGTGGTATAGAGATCTATTTTTCTGCTCCCTCTATGCATACGCACCTTGAATATTCCTGAAGCAAATGCAGAAAAATTTCTGCTTCCATGTCCTCTGCAGAGAAGGTGATGGAGCAAGGGACTTGAAGCTTCCTCCTCACTTGCAATAGCACATCTTGATAAGTTGGTCTCCGACCACTGCCCGACACATAACTTATGAGCGATACCATCTATAAGGCACAAAAGCATAACTGAGATTCAAAAGAGATGGTAGTTACCTGAGGGTGGCTTTGGCATCAGCAACTAGAAACAGGAAGTGAGACTCCAAGTGGTCCATCAATGCATCTCGCCCACCATGCTGCTGCTCATTCATGGCCTCTTCAATGCTCCCCCTGTTTGACCCATCCCCTGGTGCCACTGATTTGAGCAGTGGGCTCAACAGACTGTCCACCAGAAAATCACCAACAAATCAGCAAGACTAAAAAAATACCAGCAGTGGATGGAAAAAGAAAACCCACATTTTAAACAGATGCCAAGGGGCAGTAAAGCAGAAAGAACAACTTTCACAACCTCCAAAGCTAGGTTCTTACAACAGAACAATCCTCTTTCCACACCAAATGAGGGAGTCTTGAGAAACTTGAACCAAAGGCAAAATGGGGTTACCTCTTGCCATAAGGAATATTGCAGAGGTCAGAAAGTTCTGCATCACTGGCCAATTCCAGTACCAGCTGGATCAAATGCAGCTGCAGTAATGAACAATTTCAACTGAGGAAATGGAAACAGTTCCCATCCACAAAAGAAAAAACATAAACAAGTCTCAAGAAACTCAGCAAAATAATCTACTTTGGTCTGGGTACAAACACTGGCTCACGTTTTGTGGCATGGTTGTGACAGGAATTCCTCTTCCAGACAGCAAAGAACTAGCAAAATTGCACAAACTCTCAAATAATTCTCTCTACACTTTGGCCCACTCCACCTCCCTTCACATAGCAGGATCCTAGAGATTTTAGGTTCACACAGCACCCATGCCTGAAGGCTTTGCTCCTCGAGCACAGGTGTGCTGGATTTGTGGCTTGACCTCTCCATTGTAGAGTCTCAGTTTCACTCCAAATAGGCTGCTCTGCAATTGATTGAATTTCTTTGCATCTTTGCAGTTCTGCTGCATACAGCATATGTCAGGTTCCGATTCAAATGGAAACATATTCTTGAGTCCACAACCAGTTGCATGACTATAATTCCTAACCAATGCGCATATGAATTGCTGCTAATCTGGTGTTAACATTGACAGCCGGAAACAGGGGGAAAAACAGATACTTGAATCAATCAATTCATCGCCAGAGCTTCGCGTCTCCCACCTCAAGAGACGTGTCTACAACCGAAATCTCTAAAAAAATCCTAAATAATAGAAATTCGAGACAGTTTGAACATGCGACGAAAGCCGACATCTTCTCTTCAACGTCACCGGCAACCAGAAACCGTTACGAGTTTCCGGAGAAGGGCGGAGTCAAGCACCTGCGACACGGTCGGAATGCAGGTCTGCCGCACCGGAAGACGCTAGATGACGAATTCGGAATGCGCGGCGGCTACGGTCCAAGGCGAAGAGGGTTGGTCGAGGAGCAGCAGGCCGCGGGCATGATAATGATAATGTCCGGGAGGCAGCGGCAGAGGCGAGGGCGGCGAACCCCCGAGTGCTTGCAAAGAATGAGAGCGCATCGTGCAGGGCACACCCGCATGCCCCAAAGCTCGCCACTTACTCGTGTCTTATGACTGCATTACTCGTCTGTTGGATTTTGAATGGAAGGCGCTTTGCATTCTCATTGTGCTCGGAGCTCAGTGGCGATGGCGGACTCGGCGAAAGGAGAGAGACGACCTAAATTCTTTTACACAAACACTCCTTCCTGTCCATAAAACTTGCTCTCCCCTTGCTCTGACAACACGGCCAAAAGGTAATTTGTATTTTCTTTCCCTAACCTGTTTTCTTTCCCCTTTTGAAGGAAAGAAAGGCCTACAGAGAAAAACGAATGGCAGAGCGACTCCGGTTTCCAAGACCATGAGCTTTTTTGCATTAGAGAATCTACTTGCAAAAAATAAAGCAACAATCTTGCACTGTTTTTTCGTTCTTTGCATTAGAAAATCTACTTGCAAAAAAGCCTTCAACCCTAAACCCTTCCACTGTTATTTTCCCTCTTCTTCTTCTTCCTCCTCCTCTCCTTTCTGATGTCTCTTCTTCTTCTTCTCTCTCTTCGTTTTCCTTACGTTGGTGGCAATTGTACACATGTTATCTACGGACAAGGCCAACAACGTGATGTTCTGAGAACCCCAAAAAGGAAACTAGACATGTTCTTCTTGCAGCTTTATATTGCAAGTTCCTTTGAAAATTTGGGGGAGAAATCTTACCCCAAGGGATCTCCCACACAACAACCCAAATGAACAGTTTTCTCTGCAACTTTGCCAAAGTTGTGATATGCAATTTTTCTGAGCTTAGAAAACAGTGAATTCTGAGTTGCCCTAGAATAATGTCTGGGCTAGCTTCTGGATGCATGACTTGTGTGGAAATGACTTTTTGGCAGGGATTCTGTGCAATTTATAATGTGGTGACCAATAGCCTTGTGTACCTATGTCATGACAGTAACCTGATTCTATGGAGTCTGTCCAAGTTTAGCACCAACCTTACAGTAAACACATTCTTGCAGAGTTGTATGCTTGGAGCCATCACACTTCATGGGTCTTGAGGAAAAAGTGTGGATTATCATATGCTCCAATCTTGCCTTCTCTTTGTTTAAATCAAATTCACATATACAATTTGACACTGTTTGGTGCTCTCATTCTGAAAGTACCATTTCTCTGATAGGTATACAATCCAATAAAAAAACCCAAAGCATCAAGGTGCAGATTTGATGCCCCATGTTTTTTATCTGCTCATGTGACCATCCTCTCAACAATCCAGGTCATACTTGGGTGTACATAGCCGTGTCCTCAAGTCAGTGAAGTTTGTTTCAAGCATTGTCGTCCATCACCCGAATTCAGTCAACTGATCTGCTAATGAACTGTGAGTTGTTTGCATTGTTTTGTACAGAAGCTGCAAAGCTTTGTGGAGGTTACCAATTGGCATGTCAGTAGTCATAGTTCCTGGCTGCCCAACTGCAGCAGCTGGCCCCACTGCACATCAGCAGAATTGAGTATATCACAACCCCCACCCCAAAAAAGCAAGAGCAATCAATTTCCATGCTAGCTAGTCAGTCATGCATCCAGAATCCAAACAATAGTATGGAAACTTCATTGAACCACTGAGAAGCAACTCACTGAAACAGGTTTAACTGAGACAAACAAAGCAGCAGCAACTACAAAAACCATTTGATGCTTGTTCTAGAAAATGGACCAATCTAGTGCATGATAAGGGACCAAGATTGGGTTTAGGGTTTAGGGTTTAGTGTTTTCTTGATGGCCATCTACATAAACATCAAAGGGACAATTGCACCGTTCCAAGAAATGGTAATGCAGTCAATTATCCCACCCACCAAGAAGATTTAGAGCAGATTAGTTGGGTACCAAAAAATCAATGATTGCAACTAGGTAGCAGTACACTCGATTGTTGTGCTGACTGCCGACTCATATCAAGATTACATTCTGAAAGCTTTACCTGAAATCAAGTTTTGTGCTGCCTGATGTATGGCTAACAATGTCCATAAGTCTTGAAAGAAGACAAATGGAGTGTATTGAAGATTCTTTACCTGTGCTGGATTTCTTGGGAGCCAGATGTTTTATGACTGAGGACAAAGCAGCTGTTGTAACTTGTTCTGCACTGATCCAAAATTGCTGGGTTTGTAGAGCATTTTTCTGAACTGAGCTATCATCATGAGTGGCAAGAGCAGTCAGTTTGTAATTGGTACTTCCTTCCCTCTGAAAGGCATTCCTTGTTGCAGTGGATCCATGCGCCTCACAAATAGTACAATACCTGTGGCTTTTGCCTCTCACGACCCTAACTGTTGCCCAAGCGTATGTCTGCACCCACTCTTTCTTCCATTGCTTTGGTCCTCAAAACCTCTTCTTTTTCCTTCAAATCCCATCATCTTCTGTAGTTGTCAAGGCACCCACATACTCATCTTCTCCATACCCATTCTCACAATTATTGTTTTCCACTCCATGGCAGTTTTTGTTGTTCATGCCATTGTCACCCTCATGACCATAAACATCAATGACATCTCTGTGCAGAGCTGCACCAGTGCTACTATCCACTGAGATGTCATGCTGCATCATCAACTGGAATGACTATGCTTGTGATGGATTCTGATCCATTCTACCAAACAAGAAGATTCAAAATGTCAATCCCAAGCTTTATTCCACAAAAGACAGTCCAGAATTCTCATGCCTGGAAATCCAACTCCAGCTTCCAATGGCTGTCGGTTCCAAATTCTGTGATTTCTTGAGGATGTTTTCTTCACTGCAGCTACAAAAAGATGGAACTATAGTACACAGCAAAATCCCCCGAAAAATAAGAACAAATAAAAAGAAGAAGAAAGTTTAGGGTTTTAGGGTTTAGTGTCTAAAGAAAGAGTTTCTACCCTTGAAAGAAAGACAGCTCTCCTCTGTGAATTTAACCCCACACAACTAAACACAAAAACCTGACAAATTTCAACAAATTTCAAAGGAGCTCAAACCTCCACCCCACAACTTTCTTCTCAGTACAACTAGCTCAACCCTACTTTCTATCAAAAGAAAATGCAACACTGAATCAATTCTCTGAAAACTTTATGACCCCAAAGAAACATGACTAACATGCAACATTGTATCACCCTCATACCCTTCAAGGTCTAAAGATGAAGTAAGCAAGGACATCTAGTTTTATTGAGAACTTTGAAATTGAGCTTTGATGTGTCATACATACTGGAAATGGCCCCAACTTGTCTTTAGACCTAGCATCATGTTTTCTTTTTGGGAGGTTATTGATCATGATCAAGTGTAACAAATGCAAGTTCACGTTTGTTCATGAAATCCTTGATTTGGGTGCATCACTATGTTTCATCCATAAATTTATTTAGACAACATTGGGCAATGGTAGGAAGAAAAATCACATCCATACGGGTCAAAGTCATTCATGGTTGAAGTCTTTCTTTAGGACTCATGACACATGAAATCAAATCATCAAAAATCATAATGAGATCACACACTAGCAAGTTATTTTCAATGTCATTCCTTCTCTTTCAAACCTGAACATTTTTATCTTAACTCATCCTACAGAATCCATAAGGGAATTGACATACATGAAATTTTCATTTTGAAATAGTGAAATGTGAGACTCTCACTAAAAAGTTGTTTGATGAATATCACAATTATTAAAGTTGCAATCAAAGATGAGCATGAGAACAAATAAGCTGACATAGGTGAATGCAAGAAAAGTTTATTGTTGCATGGGGAGGAGCAAAACCGATTATTTGTGAGAACAATGGGTTTTCATGCATGTTACAAAACAAGATTTGTTGTTTATATGTTTTTGAAGGAAAAGAGCCCTACAACATGGCAACACAAGATCCCTTCTAAATACCAAGACTAAAATAAAGTTTTCAAAAATAAAACATCAACCATATGATTTCAAAAAAGTTGCACAACCCTGCATTGGATCCATTCAATGATTATATTAGGGTTTAGGGTTTCCCTTCTTTATAGATTTTCTGGTCTCTTCACATCATGGGATACACAAATTTTTCAGTCCTTGAACAGACTCCTGGCTTAAATTAGACAGATTAGACATGAGGATCTAACAATCTTTTGCAAATGTTTGGGCTGCAAAAAAGTCCAGGGATTCCAGAGAAATTCAAGAATCATATCTCTCACAGTTGACTGAAATCATGGTGGGTGCATGAACAGGGAGGAACTTTTAGTTTAGTAAGCGTTTTGGACTAAGGGAGTCGATCACTTTCAAGTGGTGTTGACAAAAAGTCTCCAGCTGCATTCAGCTCAAAAATTGTCAGTTGAGGGAGTGGAAACAAAAGTTTCTGGATGGCCAATGCGTGTACATTGGAGGATTAGCCGCATCAAAAGGACAACATTCTTCCTGGTAGAACTACCATCTCTTGCACAATTCAGTTCATAACCTATAGACCTTCAGAGCTCATGTTTGCCCTTCTAATTCAAAAATGGATCCATATGTCAAGAAATAAACTGACAAAGACATCTTGAAGCAAGGAAGTATTTGGATGTAGAATAGGTTGGATTCTGGTTGATGAATCAGAGAACTTGACTGCCACAATCATGTCCAAACCCAGTAGCTGTTGGTTCATAATTGGCATTAGACATTGAGGTTCAAGAGTTGTAGCATAGCACTAAACCTCTAAATGTGAAATGTAACGATCTAGTACTGCATGAACTAAGCATAAGAGTCACATTGGGTACTGGTCCCAATACTATTGCACAGACCAGCTGTGATAACAAGCTCAGAATTTTATGATTGCAGCCATCAATTCAGCACATTCACGACTTAATTGGGAGAATGGATCCAGAGGTTTCCATGGAGACAGTTCATGGCCAAGCTTCAAAGCTAGACAACAACCTGGGATCTGCAGGGGATGCAGTTAAACAGAGCCCACACTTCACATCAACACCAAACTTGAGTACCATGAAACTATTTCATCAACAGCCACAGGGATTTTTCAAGGGCTTGGCAAAGGGAATCACCAGACTCAAGCCAGGCCAAGCTTCAAAGCCAGACAAGAGACTGCCATGGCCCACAGGAGAAGCATTGAAATGGAGCCCATGGTTAACATGGCCACCGGAGACAAGTAGGATGGAATTGATTGGTCAGCAGCCTGTGGGATTCGTTAAGGGCATGGCAAAGAGAATTGCGGGATTGAAGCCATCAAAAAGTGGTCTGTTGGACAATCCCAAGGCAGACTTGATCAAGTCAAAAAAGGATCTGTCAGGTGAAGGAAGAAAGCCAAACTTGACCAAGTTACAAAAAGAATGGGAGTTTGACATTGAGTCCTCTGAAAGTTGGTGTGGAATTAGGTTAACACGTACAAGTGATATTGATGAGGTTACTTCCATCCTATATGGGACTTCTCATATATGGAGTTTAAGTTGCATTAAAAGCATGCCAAGCCTCATCTTTGATCTGAAAGAGTGCACAATTGAATCAACTAGAGTTGCTACAGACAAATATGCTACAAACTATTTGCCTGATGCCAGTATAGAGTATGGATTTTGTGTTGTCTTGGATGCCATTGGTACATGCCAAATCTTGAATAATTTGCGGATATTAGGAGAGTTGAATTTTGAAGAGTTGCAACAGCTATGCGAATGTCTGCTCACTAATCAAGTGGAGACTCTGGAGTTGTCATTCCCAAAGCTTGGTGACAAGGGAGCAACAACATTATGTGAAATGATGGCAAGAAATCTCTGCATTAAACATTGGACATTTCATGATATTTCTCTGACAGCATATATAGGTGCTTCCTTTGGCTCCATGTTGGCAAAAAATCCAACCCTTGAGGTTCTATATCTAGGAAGAGATTGTGAAATGGGCCCAAATGGAATAGAGAGGCTGCTTTGGCCCCTTAGTGGTACAGAGGGACAACCACCCCTTAACACATCTCTTAAGCACCTCACAATTCTTGGATATGGACAAAATGCAGCAAAAGCTATTGGAGATATGCTAGCCACGAACATCACTCTTACTCAATTATGCCTACTTGCCCCACCCAAACCTAGTGGTCTGGGACCATCTGATGTTTGTATGATTCTTCAATCCTTGAAGTCAAACAGAACTCTACAAGTACTTGAAATAGACTCAGTGGATGATTATATGACAGCAAAGAACACTGGATTTCATGTCTGCATGGATGTTCATAGTTGGGATGATCAAGGTTGGGAGGAGGTTTTTGTTGCAATGATGAAGCTTTTACAAGAAAATCCTTGGCTGAAAAATGTTCACCTTTCGGTACTTCACAATGTGCATAGAGTGGCTATGAGAGCACAATTGGATGCAAATGCTGCCAAGAGGTCTTGGATAAATGTTGCAAATGCAGTAAAAGAATTTGCACTTGACTTGAGAACGTCACAATTGTATGTGGGTGAAGGGGAGGTTTCACTAAAGATGCTGGAGATCCAAACGTTTGATGACTTTGAAATCAGTGTCCCCAATTTGAAGGTAAGCATGAAAGAAATCAAGTCCATTTGGTCAAGATTTAAAAATTGCATCCAAACCCATGTAGCATTACTAAAAAGTGCACATGTTTTGCTCCATGTGGACCTTAAGCATGAACATGCCATGACACTATTGTTCCACTAGTATACGATAACGAGAAAATGAAAAAATGTTAAATATGCATGCATTGTTAAAATTCAAAACATGTTGTGGAAAACACAAGTAGTTGCATGATTATCTAGTGAAAATGGCTTATGGATGATTTCAATTAAGTACCTCAATAATGGCCATCAATCTAATAAGTCTTAAGGTTATCATTATATTTGTTGTTTGTATGATGGAAAGTACAAATAATTAGGTAAGTTTTGTTGACACATGTATGTGTGTAAAATAAGTTGGAAAATGTATTGCAAGAGTGCACAACATCATCTATAGGACACTCTTCAATTGGCTCTCATGAGCAAGACCATGAAGTCATGCCTCACATTATGGACAATCAAAACAATGTGGCAACAACAATTGGAGTTTTGAGCTCAAACAGTTATCCAATTGTAACATTCTTTCTTCAAATATTAGGCCTCATCACCAAATACCTAAGGATAACCAATTTGGACAAAGTTTACCAACAAGTCAATGGTGGAGTTCATGAAGAAGGCAATGCAAGGCAATTACTTGAAAATTTTGGTCAACAACACCTTGGAGGAATCATTGTTACTTCCAGAATTCAAGTTCATGAACAACGAGCACAATTTCTACTTGGGAGCACACATGCCATGACTAGTGTTATTGGGGTTGGATTGGATTATGCACAAGTCTATTGAACTCAAGACAATGAAGTACTTGTGGAAGCACTTGATGAGACTGAATGGGGTCAACTATGGCAAGAAGTATTCACTCAAGGAAGTTCATTTCATGAGCCAATTGTCATGTACATGCCAAATGTTGTCGATGATATCATCACAACTAAATCAATCAATGACCAAATGCTTGAAAATATTTGTTTGGGTGATATGTTTGGCACAACAACATCATGCAAAGAAGTTTTTTACTCAAGTTGATTGTTACATTTTTCATGACAACAAAGGTTATGGACATGGTTACCACAAACCATCATGAGATTTCATTGAGACCAAAAGATCTAATTGTTTGCAACAATATTCAAAATGAAGGTTTTCATTGGAATTACATTGAGAATTTCACTATTGGTGAAACCCAACAACCAAATCACCTAATGGGGGTACTGTGGCATTTTGTTTCAAGAAGTGGTGAGATGCATCTTGAAGGTGTTGGTCATTTGGTTGAAAATCATCATGATGAGTATCAAGGTGCATTGAGCCAAAACGATAAAGGAGCCAACATTGGTGGTGATAAAAATGCAGAAGGTAGTGGAGATAGTTGTGGTGGGGTTAGAGGAAGTAGTAATGGTGATGACAATAATGCAAAAGATAGTGAAGGTAGTGGTGGTGACAACAATGCACATGGTAATGACAATAGTGCTGATGGAATTGGAGGTCACAATGGTAATGAACGAGGTGATGATGATTGTGGTGACAACAATGAATGTAGTGGTGGGGATGGTGATAAGGATGGTCATCCGACAAAAGAAGCCCAAAATGCAATTGTAAAAATCCAACCAAGTTCAAGGGGTTATTAGTATAATCGAGAGAAACAAATTTGAATTGATGACCCAAAAGATTTGAAGGATGTTTGCATCACCCAAGATTTTTCTTTTGAATTCTTAATTGATGCCCACGGATTCAAAACAATGAAAACAACAATATATATGTTTTTTGACAGGAAAGGAGCACTGCCAAATGAAAATGAAACAAAATGTTTTGGTTGGTTTCAAAGACAATTTGAAGTATCATTGGAATGTTCAGAAGATGGTGGTACTAAGCTTCATGGAGGTGGGGTGCTTGAACAAGAAGACAAATCAAAAAAAAGAATTTGGATGGAAAATATGCAATCAAATTCAGGGCATATTCAATATGGAATGAATGGAAGTGTTCGAGGTGGTCTTCTTATGATACAAGGAGAACTTGGTGGATTGTTTTTAAGATCTATGGGAACAAGTTCATCCATGAGACAACATACAATTGAAATTTCAAACAAAAAAATATCAAGGGGTTTTGTTCCAATTAGAATGACTTTAGGATGTAACAAACCTTGCCTATCTTATAAGTTTAATTATATGAAATATCCTAAAAACATCACCACATGTTTATGTTCATCATTATCACCTAAGGTTGTAGGCACATGGGATGAATTAGACGATGATAAAGTATACATTTGAAGCAGAACAAATTGTTTGCAAATTGAAAAAAACAAATACAATGTTTGGTATATTAAAAAGCAAATCAATTCATAAGGAAGTTGAACAAAAATATAAAGTGGAAATCCATGTGAATCATAAGATGACACATATTTGCAAATTTAAACCAAGAAAGGCATTCAAAGAAGGTGAAAGGGATACGTTAGGTGAATTGTTAAAAGTAGAGTGAGTTGAATCACCTCCTTGACAACCTCCACTTACTCCTCTTCCTCGTTTGAATGTATCCCACCACTCCTCTAGTTAGTTGATCTCCCAAATATATTGTAATAAAATGGATTTTCCATAATAATTTTTTTCAATTGGTTACGTTTTAGTGCAAAGTATGACAATAGAATTAATCTATTTGTAAAAAGATTGGAGGTAGCATTTTAATGTACTTAGACGCATTTGGATTTAATGTTTGATATCAAATTAAACCATGTGATTTTTAAAAAAATTTAAGGTTAAAATTTTATTGAGGAACCCAAAAGAACTTGGAGAATTTTAATGCATCTATCTTGTTTTGTATGACTTTAAAATTGAACTAAGAATGTTGTAAAAATATTGTTATAAATTATTTTTTATGGTTGATACAACCATTAAGGACATTACAAATTGGATTTTTATCCCACGCCTCCATTTAAATTTATGTCGAACTATAAATAAATTTATTTTTAATTAACCATTGTAGATTAAAAAGAAGTTTTGAGTTATAACTTTCAATAAATTTATGATGTAGGTGAGTTTGCAATTTTCTTGGAAGAAAAAATTCCTATTGTCTAAAATCATTTTAATATTGAGGTTACATTTCTAAAAATTACATTATTAAAAGAATGGTTTAAAGGTGCTTAGAAAGGAGAAATCACAAATTATGGTCAATGAAAATTGGTCACTAATATATTTTTCAAGGTGTTGTGTGTTTGACCTTTAATCATGTCAATATGAAGTCTAAGGGGTTTTGCAATACTTTTGCATATTGTGATAATTGACAAAACAAAACAAAAAATCATTTGGTAAGAAGACATTGTTTTATTCATTTTATTATTGATTTGTTAAAATATGTAATTTGTACACATGTGCAATAATAATGTTTTCAAAATTATACTAAAAAATGGAAATATATTCCAAATGTGTTTGAAATGATGGACAACCTTTACATGAAGGTTGTAGTATGTATTAAACCTTATCTTAAGTATGATTGAACCATATTTGTGCATAATGTGAAAAGTTTAACATCACAAAATGCCTACAAAGGGGGTACCATTAGTTGGTTTGCCATAAGTGTGTGATAAATTAAGATTTTTGAACAACAAGCACCTTCAATGTGTGATAAGTAAGAATTGTGGTATTGGCCTTATGTTAAATCCATTTCAAATGTTTATTTATGCAATTATTGATTTAAGTTACCAAATGTTAACACAATTTTATATGATTTTATTACATTATGTATATATTATGTCATGACCTTACATAAAACATGTTCATGTATGGTTCTTTGAATTTAAATAGATGGCAATAATTTTTGAAAGATAAAACTACAAGGCTCAATAATCAAAAGTGAAATCCAATTTTGAAAACACTTCATTTTTTAAGCAATTTTACCATATATATAACATAATATTAAACCTCTTTTCACCCAAATTGGCCTCCCCATGAACTTTATAAATATGCCTTCACCTATAAATTTTTAATTCTTACAAATGTTAACAATTACAAAATGAGTCAAAAGATTTTTTCAACTCTTGAATACAAAGGCAACTAGTTTTTTTGTTGACTTGTTGTTAAGGCTATAATTGTCTTAAAGTTGTTTCATCAATGTTGATTAGAGTGGATAGATTGTATTGTCAGCATTAAACAAATTGGACAAGAGAAAATGTCATTTTAAAATACAATGACAACATAAGGCTGAATAAGAATTTGAATTTTTATTCATGGTGAGATAATCAAAAAGGACTTCGGGATAAGAATTTTAAGTTAATGATCATTAAGACATTGAATAGTTTTGAGGAAGAGGAAAAGATCATGATAGGAGTTAAAGAAGAATTTTGATGGAGAAGAACGTGGATATTACATTGTATTTTGTTTCTTGCTCTTTTCAATTCCATGTAGTTTGAATTTATTTTCAAATTATTGCAAATATTGTATTGTTATAAGTATGGATTTTGGAAAGAATTTTTTTTCGATTTATTCTTTGATTTCTATAGTTGATTAACATTGCATAATTTGAATACCTACATAATGATTTTTTAAATCACATAACCAAAAGAATAAACCAATGATTGAAAATTAATATTTACCATTTGGCAACAATTCCTAAGAATGAATTTGGGGTAGAAAATTCAAGATTCTATGGAATTTTTTGTTTGAGTTATTTTTTATAAACAAAAGGAATTAACATGTAAGAATTTTTGTTTTTTCTAGATCTATAGATTCAACATTAATCTAAAAGTTGTCAAGATTCAAGTCTGAGCAAAATAACTATTGTAAGGACAATTTTTTTTTTCCAAAAAAGAATAATAGAATGGGGATGAACATGACCAAAACTTTACAAAGGTAACTAAATCAAATAACAATTTAACAAGATGAAAAAAAAATGTAGAAGAAATGGAACCACAAATGTTGAATGAATCAACACAATTTCATACTTCAACGAAAATAATACAATACATTATGTCAAGAATACTTAGGATAAAAGAGCAACCTATAAGGTACAAGACGTTGTATTTAACAATTATGGAACCACAAGAAACGTTTACTAATAAAGTGATGAAGTGACCTAATATTCAAAATGAACCATCAATGAAGGTAATACGTCTAAACATTGAACCAGAAAGATGGGGAAACAATGCAAATACAATTATCCCTACATATATGCAATGAAAGGTACATGAAGCAACATATATGAGTTCGTTATCCCAAATACAAGGTAATGTATACATATTTAGAAAAGTATTACATGTACATGTAGAAGCACATGAAGGGTTGGAGATAAAATCCACAAATAAAGGTTTTGCTTAGCAATTTATTTCACTTCAATATCATCAACCCCATGAAGAATGGAAAGAAAACTTAAACAATGATGAAGTTGAATAGGCAATACCATAATATGCCAAAATTATATTTTAATCAAAATATTTGGAGGAGCAAGCTTTTGCAATTGAATAGTGTAGCAATCAAGGATGGAGAATAGAGCTAAACGCAACACTCCATTAGTAACAATAATTAATACGTGAATGAAGACAACAACTAGTGTTTATATTTTGCAAATCGATGAATCTAAGGTTAAGCAAAGTTAGCAAAACATAATTTTACTTAGAGAACAATTATGGAGTAGATCTTATCAAAGTGCAAATCAAGAACCTAAACCTATACCCAATCATTGTAGTTTTTGCAAATAGGATGGCCATGCTCTTAGATAATGTCTTTTTATTGAGAAAGATATACATGATGTAATGATCAATAATTTCCAAACTAGAATACAAATTAAGTTGAATTTGGGGGAGGAACATAATTTAATGATCATGCAATGAAATAATGCAAATCCAATACAACTAGAAGATTGCAAAAAAATAAACCACCTTATAAAAAATGTTTGAAGTATAAAGGACTCCTTCTAATGTGAAGGTACCTCAACCAATCATATAATTGCATTTTGCTTTGGAAAGAGTTAGGGAGACTATAATTCATCTGCTCTGAGTGGTGCAAGAACTACACCCTTAGATGTAATGGATCTATGCCTGGAATGTGAAACAAATAAGTGGCAAACATTATGTCTCAACAATATGATAATGTATCATTTCATGATGGAGTAGGCAATATTGTTACATAGTTTTTTACAATAGTTAACAATGTGATGCATGGTACAACCACAAAAATTACATACCAAATTAGGTTTATGCCTACTAATGAAAATATATATCCATTATTTGTAAGAAACCAAAGAATTCCTACAATACTAGTGGAGAATTTTCCTTTGCATAATTTGGTATATATTGAACCTATTGTGACCACCCAAGAAAATTATTCACATGGTAATAGATCATACCAACTAAATTTGTATTAAAAAGATTTATAGTAAAGGAACCTTTTGTAAACGTACTTGTACTTTTAACCATAGGAATAGCATCACATAATATAATTACTACTATATTAGTACCACTAGATCTAAGAGGCAACCCTCCAAGACCCATAGGAAGTGCTGTAGTAACATTTGTGCAACCTATAGCACATTATTATAAAAGACCTTTTAACTATCTTGAATAAAAGAAAGATTCTAATTCAAATGGTCATGTATGAGTATTCAAAGTTGCTATCAAAGCTAATGGTGAAACAATAGATGAGGAAATAACCAATCTATTCAAATTTATGTTGGAAAATAATGCATCATACTACATTTGTAATAATTATGTACGAGTTCATCCAAATGATAGATTCACAGATATAAAACAAGCTTTCTATGGATGAAATGAAAGATGTTGTAACAACACAAAAATTTTGCACTAATGTGTAAAAAAGGTATTTATATACTACAAACATAAAGTTCATTTCTTTACCACATACTTCAAGGGCATGGATTATAATTATGGGACCATATACTTGCAAAACCAAGTATGTATTGTACAAACTATCATTGTACAAACCATAAAGTGGAAACATGTAAAAGTAAAAAGGAGGAACCCACTATAGCCACTACTAAAACTATTGCACAAGTTGGTAAACCTCCAAGACCATTAAATTATCCTTGTCATATTTGTGGGATAGTGGGCCACGAATTGACAAACTTTCAATGTTTAATAAAATGCAGACCATGTTCATAGAGAAAGAGGTAAAACTGCAAAAAATAAACTTGTAGTTAAAGCAAAAGTTACTAGTGCCTTAGTTAACATGGTTGATGTTCATGTGACCACTTGAAGTAAAGCAACAAAAAAATAAGTGTTCAAAAATCCAAAACCAATAAAGAACAAAACTATAACTAATTAAAAAGTAGAGAAGTTGAAAAGGTCTATGGTGGAAACCATAAATAGATGCATTAAATTAGTCCACCATTCAACATACCTTTTCTTGCAATAGGATAATGGACTACTAGTCAGTAAAAGAAATGTGGGATATGCAACCATCCTATTTGTGACTACATGTTGTTTGTAATTACTTTTGCAACAACTTACCAACTTCACGAAATTTGGGGAGGATTTGTGATTATACTACAATTAATGTGTAACTACTATCTTCTTCATCCTCCTATGTGAATGTTTTAGGATTATATTCATCCATGAATAAATGCCCATGCCCCATTAGTTGCATATGTAACCAAAATTTAGTCACAATTTGATGTATAATGTGTATTATGGGCATGATAAGCATACATATTTGGAGTTGTACAATTAAAAAGTCTACTTATATTACACTAAATATTTATTATGAATACCATCAACATATTTGTAACGCTTAATATAAAGTTTTTGTGAAAAATACACTAAGGGTATATTAAAGGTGTAAAAAAATTATTTAAGTTTATATTTTTTTTCAATAATTATGATGCAATTAATTAATATGAAGACAACAAGTTTCGTCATGTTTTGTAACTTGAACAAGTGCCAACTATACTACAAGAACTACATAATGGAGTTGGTGGAAGACATTTTTTTTCAAACATCATGGTGGGGAAGATCTTTGATGCCAGTTATTGATGGCCAACCATTAACAAGGATGTTCATGAATTATGTCAAACTTGTGATTTGTGCCAACGAACAAGTAACCTATTAGCACAAAATATGGCAAAGTTAATTATTATTATACTTGAAGAACCTTTTCAAAAATGGGGATTAGATTTCATTGAACCCATTAAATCAACAAGTCATTATTTTGGTAACCAATACATTTTAATTATTACCGATATGCCATGAAGTGGGTGGAGGCCAAAGCTTTGCGCACCAACACAATTAATGTTATTGCGAAGTTCTTATACAATCATATTCTCACTTGGTTTGGCTATCCATTTACTATTATGACAAATCAAGGTACCCATTTCATTAACGATGTAATTCATTATTTAACTAATTGTTTTAGCTTGAGACACACTAGCTCTATTGTTTAATATCCACAAGGGAATGGACAAGTTGAGTCTATTAACAAAGTCTTTGGTACATTGTTCACAAAACTAGTAAATGAAAACCAAAATGACTGGGATGAGCACCTATCCACAATTTTATTCTCTTATATAATTATTTTTAAGGTTAGAACCAATCACACTCCATTTCAACTTTCTTCAGATTACACAGATTATTACCTACATAATATTTATTACCATCCAAGCCAGGGTAGATCTATGATCCAAAACCTATTAGAGTTCTAATTAGTCACCTATCAAAACTATAATAACTCCAAGACAACCAATTAGTACCACAAGACTTGGTAGATTCTAATTAGTGGAACTGGTCATTATGGTTTCAAAACCAGTATATTGAAACAAAATAGTAGTTTGGAGATTATGTTTTATGGTTTCCAGGGGCTATCAAAGCACATTCCCCTAAGTTTCAGAAATGATGGTTTGGACCATATAGGATCCAATATTATTTACCAAACAATATAATACTAGTAGTGACTATCAATAAATTTGATCATAATTTAGTATTAGTTAATATTAACAAGTTGAAACCTTATAGGTTTGTGGAGGATCAAACACTTCAACCTATTTTAACTAAACCTAGTTTTTTTTACCAGAGGAACCAGTGGAGGCAACCCATTCTAACAACATGTTCATTAAATAACTAGTTGAAGTAACCCATTTTGATAACCTGTCAAATGAGAAACCGGTTGAAATAAACCATTTTGGCAATTTGTTCATTGAATAACCGGTTCAGTCTAACATTAGAGGTTTGACAATAGACAACTTGACTAAAAGAAGAATGGATAATGATTTGTCTAAACTATAACTAGTTGAAACGAATATCAACAACCTATTTCAAAGAGGCAACTAATTGGGAACCAACTAGTTAGCCTTAATTATGTGAAAAGTAATGATGTTTTAGTGAATCTAATTATAGGTGTCAACTTTTAAAAGAAAGTATGCCCTAAAGGATGCATCATTCTCCAAGTGTTGCCATTTTTCATTCTACAGCTATAATACAAAGAATTGGTGTACCCCTTAAAATGTCTTTTCATTTTTTCATTACGGATTACCTTATATCTTTTGTTGCACCAAAATGAAGCAATGAGTGCCTTGGATCGGTTAAGAAAAAGAGCAAGCAAAAAGGAGGTAGAGTTGAGAAGACAAAGAGAAGAGAAAGAGGGAAAGGAAAGAGAACTATAGAAAGTTAGAGAAGAAGCTTTTAGAATAACTGGGGCAATTTACATTGAACCACTTGCATCAAGGCCACCTCCTATATTTTGAGAAAATAATGAGATTTTTGGGGAAGAAAGAGACATAGATTGAAAGGTTTTTGAAGCATTAAAATGTGCTACTACTATGGGAAAAGGACTTGAAAAAACATTGTGAGGTTTTCGAAAACAATTTTCACCTTTTGCACCTACATTTGTAATAATTAGTGATTCTAAGGAGGAAGAATAGGTTGAAAAAGAGCTATAGAAGTAGGAAAAGAAGTTGAGCAACTTGTTGAAATTGAGCAACTAGTAGATTTTTCATCAATACCAGTTGAAGGAGGATTTTTTGACATAGAAGTTGATTCTCCTAACATACATGTTGATGTACCTACCAAGGCCTAGTCCAAGTACATGATGAGGCGTAAGGGAAAGGAACAAGTGGAGAAGGGCAATTCACCTACCAAAATAACTTGGAAGGGAACAACTACTAAAATGAAAGAAAATTCAAGAAATGTTGCAGTGGATTCAAATGGTAACCAAAAAACAACAATGGGCATAGTAAGTCGGTTTGGGTTATTTGTTTGTTGTTCAATAGACAGTTCCATGACCAAACCTATTGGAGGAGTTCTTGCACACCTAGGAGTCCACAGAGGATGGAGGCATTTAGGTAGTTGTTTATGGCGAAAAAATTGCCATTAACCAAACATTAATCGTTCAACAATTTGGTGTTAGTGTTGAAGGAAATGTTGATGCAGTAAACACATTGGTCAAAAAGGCTCAAGTTACTTTTAAGAACATAGTTGGACTAGATGCATTTGTCAATAAAAAACATTAGAGCATCATTTGGATGGAGGAATACCATGTCAAGTTTGTAGCAATCCTGCAAATCATTTATCAAAGAAAAATGTTAGCTTATTTCAATAATTGTATTGCCATCACTCTGAATTTGGCAAACAAGGGAAAGAAAATCAGTTGGTGTTCAATTATGTTGACACAAATGTCAATAAATTGACCCAATGGACTCATCACTAAAAGTAGATAATAATAAGGTTAGTAATACCTGATAGGAAGGCATCAACTTAATATTTTAGACCAATTATAAAGGTTTGTTTACGACATTAATTTCCCTTGTTAGAGGAAAATACACCTATTGACTTTCCAAAACCATAACCGATTCAAAAGAAAGAAGAAGAAAAAGAAGAAAAAGATTGCTATGGAATAATCTAGAGAATCCTCTCCTAAGGTTGTGACTAAGGAATAATTCATTAGTGAACGATAATCGATGTTCTTAGCTAACATATCACCATGACCAATTTAGCAATCACAATGGGTGAAGACATGAACTAAACCGTCAATTCCCAAGGACTAGTTGAGTCTAAAGCCAATTAGTTCACCACCAAAAAATACACCTCACACCCATCAGCGAATCATGATTATGGAGGGAGGTGATGAGGACATGGAAGTTGATGTCACTGCATAGTAAGATGATGAATTGATAAGGACGAAAAGTGACCAGTTCATGGAGGATCAAAATAAACTTGACTTTGAATAGGTACCAAATTAAAAACCTTCACCTATTGAAGAAACTTTTGCTCCTACAAAATAGGCTAACAATTCGTTATCAACATGGATAAAATTAATTCAATTTAAGTTTTTTGAACTAGTTTAGCCTAGACTTGTTTATATTTTTCTTGAAACATCAACAACTTATGCTCAACACGAAAGCTTAAAATAGGTTACACTTTTCTTTGAACAAGTGACCCTAATTACCTAGATTTGGCTTTATAATAGTAAACAACTTAACTGAATTGAAAACCAAATACAATACTATTGAGAACCTATTAAAGGACATTGACAACCAATTACAAGCCCATTGCCTAAAATTAGTTAGCCATAAACAAGCCTTACAAAATAGAAATAAGGATTTGATTACTGTGAAAACCCAACTCCTTAAACTACAAGCAAAAAATAAACATTTAGTTGTTAAAAATGTTGAAGTTGAAAGGGCAATCAAAAAGGATGAAGCCCTACAATTGGAATACAATGAACTAACCTAAGCTCATTTCAAAATTCATAATGACAAGTAAAAACCCTACAAACTAAATTTGACTGGTTAACAAGGGACTATGGCAAGATGGAGGCTAGTAATGTACAATGGGAAATTTTTTTGTTGGAACTAGATAATACATAATTGCAATAGAAGGAACAATTGATGAAAGTCAACATTGACGTGGAAAATCACACCCATGAACTTTGGGTACATATTCAAAAATTGAAAGGCGAATTGGAAACATTTCATCAAACGTTGGGTAAAGTTTTTCAAACCACATACATGGATAACCGATTGAAGGAGTTTAAGGAATTACTTTTGGACAATGCCTTGTTTAAACTACAGAACCAAACATTGGCTGATAAAAACCCAAAATGGAAGGAATGGTGGCAAACTATACAGGAGATTACAGAAGAACAAATCCAATGAACTGGTCACATACTAGTTGTAGTTTGATGGTTACATGTATGATTGGCTTATTGGCAAACTAGTTGAGGTACCTATTATTGTTTTCCAAATATTTTCACTTGTGCAAGTAGCAAATGAAGCTCCAAGTTCTTGAAGTGAATTTGTTGTCGTTACTACTAAGGAACCTAAGCTAATTAGAGGAAAAACAAAGCTGGCCATTATTTTTTATACTTTGCCTTTGCCCATAGAACCTATGGAAGTACTTGTTGTAGTTGTTAATATTCAGGTATAAGCATTGGAAAAACTTGTTACTCCAAAACCTATATTTTTAATTATACCAGAGATTGGGGTAAGTATAGAGGCTACTTTAATTAACATTGTTACACATACTTTTGAAGTTTTTAAAACTCAAGATATAATACTGAAAGACACACTTGTTGAGAAACTAAGATCTCAACTAATTATTTTAGCTAAACCTATTGATACCACAAGTGAATAACTTGTTGATGATTTAGCTGTAGGAGTTAAACATGTAGTTCTAAGTGACTAATTTTGAGGATGAAATCTGGTTTCCAAAGGAGGGTAATGTTAACCCAATTTTTCAGCATGTATATAGTAATTAATTAAACCAACTAATAACCAATGAGGCAATATAATCCTAAAACTATTTTAGTTTATCGATAAATAAGTCTTAAGTTAACTAGTTTGTTCTATGAAATCGTAACTGGTCTGTTGCAATAATCGGTTATTAACTAAATAGGTTGATTTAAACTTGTGACTAGTAATTTTATTATTTTGATTTTGAAGTTTGTACTGGCTAGTGACTGTTTAAGTTGAAACAACATTATGAGTTGGTACAAATAGGAGAATTTAAAGCTAGATCTGAAATCTTGTATTTTTTGTAACTCTTGGAAAGTCCATTTTACTTCGATTTTTTTTGAAGCTTTTCCTTTTTGTTTTTTGGAATGTAAGATTTTGAATTGTTTGTTCTTGATGAATAAACAATAAACTTCTATGTTTCTTGTGTTTTGATATTTCAGATTTGGAAAAAAGAACCATACTTATTGATAATTTCAATAAACCACAATTTTTAAAAAAAACACGTAAAATTAAAGGGAATAGAAAACACCCTTAATAATTCGTCATAATGATTGGTCCAAGTGGTTCGTTATAATTAGTCCCCCCACCTATTTGTTGTCTTAGTTTTAGTTTCATGGGCAAGGTTACAAAAAAGTAAATAACTAAACTTGGATGTGAAAAATATTTTTGCAGGGTCAAATACTAAGCATCACTAGAGATGCTTTAAAAGGCCTCTCTAGTCAAGAAGGTGAAGGTAACCAATTCACCTATGTGTTGGTTCACCCTGATTAATGTATATTAAACGAATTTTTTAATGTAGAAAGCTTAAGCAACAATATTCATGCATATGAAGATGTAAAAAAATGGGAAATGTCCTTAAGAAGATTTACCCACATCTGGTTATAAACCAGATTCCAAGTACAAATATTTAATCAACCTTCTATATCAATGGTTACATAGTGACGAATAAATATTGAAACCTAAACCCCCCCAAAAAAAACTTCATTTCTAAGTTATGGCGATTATTTAAACCTCCAAAATCACTTCATTTTCAAAAAACTTATTTCATTTTTTGGCAATAAAAAAAGTATGACCTTGGGCGTGTATTTTGAAACCTTGTTTTAAATTGTAGTTTCTTGTCATTTAAGGGAGGGGTTATTTCCAATGTTGGGCAGGTATTCACTTTGGTAAAAATTTGTGATTTTTAACATAGTACCAATGTAGGTGTTAGTTCACACAATGCCTCATTGTGGTTAGGAAAATAGGTCAATTCTAATTTTGATTACCCTACTACCTTCATAACTTCAACACTAATTATATTATTTTCAAAAAGAATATTTGTAAAAAAATGAAGGAAAATATGGAATCTTGAAAAATATTTTAATTTGTTGAAATGAATATTTCAAAATTAATTATATATTTGACAAACATGTGTCAAAACTACAAAGATACTATGATAATAGTAATCAAACCCAAATTGGATCTTATTTTTAAAACTAGAATTGAAACCTTATTTTATTTTCTTACAAAATCAAACTTGGAATCAAATTTTGGTTTTATTTAAGTGTGGAACCATAATCGAAATTTTTGAAAAAAAATCAAATTAAAAAAAATGATTGGAGCCGAAGTGTATCTGATAAGCAAGCTAAATAAATATTTAACTGATCAACAACTTTTCAACACTAAAAAAGAAGTGTCAATATGGATTGGATTGTTGCGCACCATCAATTAGTGATTGATTATTTGGAAATAACTTATTTCATTTGCAAATGTAGGTCCTATATTCAAACTGATGTCCACAGTTGAAGAGGTTGTAGTTTTAAGCCCAATATGGGAGTTGTTAAACACAAAATTAGTGCATCCTTAATAATTTGATCTAGGCCATTCCCCCTTACCTCTTTGGAAATCATCAAAGGGGGGATTCACAACTTGTCACCTAAATCCTTGTTTTCTACCCTATTAAGTCCCCAATTATTTTCAAGTCAATTCCTTCCAGCAATCATTTTATAATGCAATGGTTTTAATGTAGTCAAAACCAAATAGATTCTTCTCTTTCTAACAACTTTCTTCCTTATTTTTTTGGTTATATCATTTTTTCCTATTTGTTGTAAATAGTAATCCCACCTTTCTCTACCATTCCTTTCTTCTGCACTTAACCAACTACAAGCCTAAACCAAGACATACTCACGTAAGCATCATCATTCAGAAATTCTAGTAGGTCTTTACACACAAACAAGTTTCACATCTTCAAGAATAGTTTACAATGTATTTTTTCCAATCCCAAGTCTCTCACTTCTTTCTATAACTAATTTCTAACATGGACTCTATGTTATTTTCCTTCATTACAATCCTAACTCCCAACTACCTACACCTGCCTTCGCATTTTACCTTTATAGGACAACCTTCCCCTAGTTTTTTTTTCTTGTTTTCACAATAAGTAGACCATTATTTTTTCATTCTTAGGCCTAACAACTGCATTTTCAAGCTCCCTCCCCTTTTTTATTCCTATTTCTTTTTTCTAGCAATAGACCCAAGTATTGTTCTTGACTATCCACCATTCATGTCCAATAACCATGTTCATGAAGTTCCCCACTTGAGTAGTTGCCAACACCATCATTTCATGATCTTACTTCCATCCTCCAAAACAAACATTGATTTGATTATGTTTTGAGAAGCTTGTTCATCCATGATGTTGTAGCACCCCTCTTCATCTATTTCGCCCTCTCGTGATGTGCCAAGATCCTTCCTCATCCTTACAAATCACCACATCATCATCACTCTTCCCCCCTCACCACCCCCCATGCCCCACTCATCATTCAGGAAGAGGAAAGAAAGGTCAACAACTATTTCCCTTCCTTTTAGCTTCATGAAGACACTATTATTATTATTCTACTTTAACCCTAATTACTATAAGCTTTTGAGAAGTAGTGCTTTCCACCTTGTCCGTACCTCCTTATCTAATGGTTTTAGCTAGTCTAAAACAAGGATAAGATAACCATGCTTTATCATAATATGGTTAACCTACCACCCTTTTATCCTAACCATGCCACTCACTCTTCAAGTCCAATTGGGATAAGGACACAATGTTAACATGCTCCCTTAGACTTAAGGTTATCCCAAAACTTTTTTAGTCATTCTACATTTCCTAATCGAAATTGTGTTAGGCTAATTTGGGCCCAAGGGTGTTTGCACATTGAGAATTCCATTTTTGGAAATCACGAGGTGATTTTTGCATAATGGTTGCTAAACTATAAGTAATATGTCTTATTGAATGGATATAAATGTTTAAACGGGACTCACCTACTCAATCTATATTATTTTTGAAACACATAAAATCAATTTTATGAGAAGATGTTATCATTTGAGTAAGTAATGAACTTTTGAAATTGGCTAATAAACCTAATCATAGTCCAAAAAAACCAATATGGACTCATATTGGATAATCTATTTATGGGAATTGTGATTTCCCCCCCTAATATCATAGATGGGTTGTTTCAATCCTAAAATGAAAAGAGTCATTAAAAAATGATTTGTTTTATTTTAGTAAAGTTATGGGAAAATGTGGAAATTTTATAAAGTCCTTGATGCTATAGAAACAATGATGTAGGAGATGTTGTTTCACAAAAGAACATCCATAAGCAGTACATTATAACTTCCAATCATAAAATGCATGAAAAAAAAATTTCATTCATTGGCATTACCATAAGGTGACATCATGGATACGTGTGTCATAATCTAGTTGTAAGATGTATTTTAGGGTTGTTTTCACAACTGCTTTTATGTTCGACCCTTGTGTTGAAGCACAATAATTTTTGTTTTTAGTAGCTTTTTGAAACACTTGCAGAATTTTGTGTGTAATATTGTTTGTGTGGAATTGTATGTGGCCATAACTTTGAAGTTTCTACATCAAGTTGTGAGGATTTCAAATTTGTCATTTCCTTGTTGTGCACTCAAATAACATATTTGCACAAAATTGTGGTTGGGATTTGCTTACTTGGTAATCACACAAAAGAAACTTTGTGTGTTGAAGCTTTGCAGATGAACATGTTGGTCAAAATTGAAGATGACTTGTTTGAAGAAGGTTACAAGGGTTAGTATGACCTACTTCTACCTTTTACATTCATTGGATTGAGTATAAATAATATCACAACTTTTAATCTCCAAATTGAATCCTCTTCATTTTGAGATTGACCCTTTCCCATGGTATTGTATCAACTCTTTTAAGTGGGGCGATGTGCTTCTAATTAAGGATCCTTCTATAGAGCATCCATGGGGAATGAAGATGATAATATTATCTATTCAAATGAAATCATATATTTTTAGCAACTAGACTATTTACTTGAAGTTTATAGGGTTTGGACAAATGAAAACATATATTTTGATAGGTAGTTGGTGGATTTATTGTGACAATCATTTTATAGAAGTGCAGTAGGCATTGGCAAGCTTGGCAAGTTGCAATGTATTGATTTAAACAAATAGGAAATGATTAGTGTTTTTCAAATCTTTTTAGCACTAGACATGATCATATGTTTTCTCTAGACTTAAGCATCATTTGTTTTATTCCTTAAGATCATGATGTTTTGTTCTTCAAACATGCTTCTTTGATAGATGTCTGTTTGTATATGTAGGTTGGCAAACATTTGGTGGTTGTAAGTTTGAAGGACAAGTTTTCAAAGGAATGCTAAAAAAAGGACACAAGCTTGCATACAAGTTGCTGAAGCAGAGTGTGTACAAACCATTGCCACTAGGCTTGCAAGTCAAAATGCATAGAAGTGTTAATCTTGGGTTTTATCCAAAGTTGTTCAACAACAACAATGATAAGTGGTCGAAGAAACATCTATAGTTAATGAACAAATGATGGATGAACAAGAACAACGACTCATAGCAAAAGACATTTATGATTATATCAAAACAAAATTTGGGATCTGCCTTGGTCTTAAGAGTTGGAAGCTTGTTATGGGTAAAACACTATCTTTTGCTATTGTTTTTATGGGTCTACCTGACCATATCCTTCATGTTAATGTTTCCATTGCTCAACAAGAAGTGATTGTTGAGGTGGCAAAAACACTAAATGAGAACAAACATGTGCAAAATAATGTTCAACTTGCAATTAGAGATGTAATTTTGATTGCTACAATTAATGTTCATATTACATCTTCAATTAAGGGTGTTGCAAGAGCATTTGGTGTCCATCATATAAACATTATGGGAGCTCTTTCACAGATGATGCTTGTGGATACATTACAAGAAATCTTATATTATGTAACCATCCAATTTGCAACTACATGAGACTATTTGTCATTTATAGCCATGTTTTAAAAAATTTACAACTAATAACCATTTGTTTAATTTTCTTACTATTTTTGCGACTATGGTGCGATTACTAAATTGTACATCCTTCCATATTAACTAACTTCTTGGGGTTTTCAGTAAAAAATAAGCCCTTATGTTCATTTAGTCACAAATTTAGTTATAATTTGGTTACTTTTTATGGTGTCTTTATACATTTTATGTACATGAAAACATTTTGGACTACATTAAAGTATATTTAACATGTAGTCAAAGTACATGAAACATATATTAAAACCTATTTGATATATTTAAATTTATTTAACCTATATTGAATGCATATTAAACACATATTAAAATAAACAATTTCATCTTGATTTTATATTATGGTTTGTTTACAAATATACCATGTTTATTTTAATGCATAATTAAATTATAATGACAAAGTCATATTAAGATGACATAATCTTAATATCAAACCAATATTCATTATTCATAAAATAATATTACCAAAAATTTAATTAATTAATGTAAAATATGGAATAATAATTAATTAATTAAAAATAATTTATTTTTATTTCTATGAGTTGATAAATATTGATCAATAAATAATAATAATTAATAGATTAGGATGAAAATTATGAAATATTAATTAATATTTATTTAATAATTTAATAAGTTAAACACAAATAAATTAAAACTTGCAACGCTATAAAAAAAAATGTCATTAAAACTTTCCATGCCAAGAAACTTTGATCTAAAAAAAATTAGTTTTAGTCATTCGCATATTGACATCAGTGATAGTTGAAAGAAGCTAAAGAAGGTTGAAGTCCCGGTTCTTGAAAGAAACTTTAAAGGTTTTTTAAAAGACGATTGAGATGACACTAACAAGGATGCAAAGCCAAGTTGGTGGCATGTTTGGAATTACTAGACAATTAAGAAGAAAGGCAAGTTACTTGTGTACACCTTTGAGAAATGGGAGATTTGAAGAAATAATTCTTTTATTTGGTTTTGATTTTTTTTGTATAGGATCGGCCACATTTTAACAAGATCACCACACAAAGGTTATAGTATCATTTTGTGGAATTGGGAGTATAATTACTACAAGGAAGTTGCCACTCCATTTGAAGATATGATGAAGTGAAAACAAAAGTTTATTGGTGGCATCTTTGTAAGCAAGTGTTGTTGCAAGGACATCATGAGAGAAATTACCATTTCAAAGTTTGAGGACATCGACCTTAATATTTGTAGGCATGTTGTCAATTAATTAAAGATTTGTTGAAAGGATGAATGGGCGTAGTGAATTGAATTGAAGCAATTTAAAGCCAAGGATTGGTTCACAATCCACCAATCCCTAGTAAAATATATGATTTGCAATTTCACACAAATATGCCACACAAAACAATAGTGTTTGAGGAATAGAAATATTATTGAATAGAAAGATAATTGCCTTAATCTTTAGTTTATCACATGAAAGGGTCAGTATAATGGCCAAAGAAGGGTCCAATCTTGAATTGTTGAAGTATTTTGAAGTAGAGGAAGGGGAACATTATGTTCTTAGTTTTGTCTACCTAATCATGAAAGTGTGCACATCACATGTCATTTTTTGTTTTGAAACATTTGTCAAGTACCTTATTATACATGATTACAACAACATTGGTTATAACTTGGGGTGTTGATTTAATGATGCTAATGAGCAAACCTATTTGATCAAATTTAAAAAGAGAATACACATTGATTTGTAGCCAACATGCCGTAAAACATCAAAATTATATTGAGATGATTGTATAAAGTTATTTACAAAGGTAGGAAAATTAAGGAATACAACCCTATGTTTCCCTAAAATTGAAGATGATGTCCCAAATGCATGATTGGACAATGCCAAAGGAATATGATAGAGGAGGAAATTCAAAATTCTTTTTCAACTTAGGATGACTTGAATTCCTCCTATCTCCTCTATTTTGTTGTTGCCTATGTGTTTACCTAGGGATTTGTTTATGTTATGTGACACTTAAAAGAATTTAAGGGATTACACAAAGTTTACTTAAGTGGTTAGTTAGGGATTTCTTATGTTGGGGGACATCTAAAGGTTATTTAGGGAGCTACATAGGACCTACCTAAGATTTATTTAGGGAAACATCTAAAGGTTTATCTAGGTTATGTGATACCCAAAGATTACTTAAGGGGTCACTTAGAAGGCCTACCTAAGGAATGCAAGGATACACCTACAAATTTACTTAAGCTATGGGGTGCAGTCATAATCCAACAAGCCAAAAAGGGCGTTGGACTCCAAAGAAAAATAATCAAAATTTGATAAATATTTATGTTTTTTCATTTAAAGCCATGGCAATCATGGCAAGTTATTATTTTTTCATTCATATAAATGTTAAGGAATTCAAACAAAAAATCCATTTGATAAAATTTTAAGTTTTAAGTTTTGATTTAAGACTTCTAAAAATGAATAAGAATACATCGGACATGAGTCAATTTTGCAAAGGACTATCAAAAGAACTCATATAATAAATCACATTTGATGGGAAAAAAAGAAGAAGATAAAGACCTATTAACGACATTAAAAAAAAACATTTATACCTTAAGATATGTGGAATTGTAAAACTTAAAAAATTTCAAAAGTCCTTTGCCACACATAAGTGAGGTAAAATGTACATGATGTGTTGAGAAAAGTTGTAGTTTATCATACAAGAAAACATAAAAATGTTAAAAAATAAAAATGGTTATGATTTCAAATTATTATCATTTAAAAAGACGAAACACTGAATTTACAAGGAATCGGGACATTTTCAATTTTTCATATTTATTAAAAAATGATAAAAAAGAAAACATGTTGTGTACTTGAAAAACTATAAGCATTTATTATAATAAGTTGCAAAAAAAATTGTTCCAAAATTCATTGGTATGAAAATGTTTTTTTGACAAAAAAAAACATGGTCCTTTTTTTTCAATAATCCCATTGGCTCATTGTATCCCACTCACACCCTATAAGACACTTGAAAGTTATTTAAGAAGTTACATAGAGCTTACTAAAGGGGTCATCTAGGGTTATCAAAAACTTACATAAGGGTTCACCTAAAAAACTATCTAAGGATTACTTACACCTAAGGGCCTACCTCAGTTATGGGATACTTAAAAATTACTTTAAAAATTACATAAAATCCATATGTAATTCTTAAGTATATTTGTAGTTAACTTTTAAATAATTCTCTATATAATTTCATAAATAGTCTTCTAGGTATCTCCTAATTAAAAAAGTCCCTAGTTAGTTTCCTAAATAGCCTCTTAGATAGTCCCTAAATGATCCAAAAAATAATCCCCTAAATCTCCCCTAACCAATGTAGGTCGTTAAGTAATCCTTAAATATTATCTAGGCAATCCCTCTAGCCAGCCCCTAAATAACTCACTATGTAACCTCACAAATAATCCTTAAATATTTTTAATTTACAAATTTTTAAAATAATTCTTTAGGCAACTTATGTAATTTTTAAATAGTCCTTAATTAGGGCTTTAAATGATCTTATGCAACTCCATGAAAGGTTTTAATAATCCCTATACTGAATAAGTAAGTAGGTAAATAATTCACAAGTAAATAGATAGGTAAATAAATAAATAACCCATAGGTAAGTAGGTAGCCCATGGGTAAGTAAGGAAGTGGGCTATGGGTAAATAAATAAATAGTTAACCCATGTGTGGGTAGGTAGGTAACCCATTCGTAGGAAGGTTGGTACTTGTAACCTAGTTAATCCCTATTCCGTACCTCCAATCTATGTGATCATAATGTGATAAAATTTTCCAAGGAGTTTATTAATAGTTTTGAAGATTGGTCCTCGCTTTGTTGGACTTTATGAGTAGCTTAAAGAGGAGGGTAAGTAGTGAAGTTAGTATCCAATTAAGAGCTCAAAATAAAAATTACTTTCTGGATAAGTTTTATGAATGGAGAGAAACTGCACTCACATCAAACCCAGAATTTAACACCAAAAGTTGTGTTCTCAACTTGGGATAATTAGGTTTATAAACCTGGTGAAAAGCTTATAAATTAAACAAATATAAATGGTTGTGGAGTGACCTTTTCACATGAATTTATTTCAAAATTTCAACATTTTTGCCAATAGTTTTTGAACTTGTGGTCAGAGGATCGAAAATACCTTACACTTAAAAAGTCGTTATAACCCCTCCCCTAGTGGACGGGAAATTACAGTTTAGAACATTGCTGCAAAATACGTGACCATGGTGAACGGGCACATGCACTGGTCACTTTACCTTCTTCAGTAAAGACTTTTGAGAGCTAATAATTACGGGAGGAAATGTTAAATTTGGGGTTAGAAACTCTGATTTAGTCTAAATGATGGGATATCTATACCTTACCCTAAGGTCAGTTTCATCATTAAATAATCATCAACATATAATAATGAAACGAAATTTTGTGAAAATATGAAGTTGACATGTTGAAAATTGTCATAATTATGATAGGTTACGCTCTAGATAATTTCATTACTCATTCATAAGACAATATCATAATAGATCATGGTAAAATTAACAACTTCAAAATTTTTTAAAAGGAAATAATTCTTTGAAAGAAAATAATTACTAATTTTGTCAATGTGGAAACGGACCCTAGGCTAAGTAAGCTAAATGTCTCAAAGCAACCCAAATTGTTTTTGGGTTTGTAGCATGGTACCCGTGTAGGTGCTGGTTCAACAAATTTAAAAAAAAAACTACAGTACGAAATTTCTGCAGGTCTGTACTTGTGAGGATTGCTATTGTTCTAACAAGGCGTCACAAACACGCTGGTCCTGCCAATAAATAAGATGTTGTACATCAACCTACTGTGTCCACACTCTGGACACGAAAAAAGACATCTGTTCCAATTTAGACAGTATAACAATTTCATCAAAGAAATCGGTTCACCAAACGTGAAACTAGTTCTAATAAGGTAAAACTTCCAAAAGTTGGATCGAATGCGATAGTCCCTGTCTCTGAGTGAGCAGGGTCCAATAAAGTGGATTTCATTTACTTTCTGAGATGCTGCTAAGTTAA
>Ga0209611_10002299_pt1 | contig 33514 bp, 16 predicted proteins | sample S1TSphgellanicum_3_FD_187693 | JGI IMG/M metagenome (GOLD analysis project Ga0209611, IMG submission 187693) | Host-associated microbial communities from peat moss isolated from Minnesota, USA - S1T2_Fc - Sphagnum magellanicum MG (SPAdes) (version 2) | ecosystem: Host-associated > Plants > Peat...
AAAAAAAACAAACAAACATTTTGTGGTTTTTGTCATCATTGTTGCCATTTTGAGCTCTAAAAGCAAAAGTGAGCTCATGCCTCATTCATCTTTCTACTTTGTTTGTGTCATGGTTCTTTGCTCCTTTCGGTCATCTTTTGTTTGCAAGTTACAAGCATGAAGGAGTGAAGTATTGTTTTGCTCAAGCAATCTTAATGTGAGTGGTATCAAAGAAAAATGTTCAACAATGGTTGTTGTCCTCACCTTGTGCATAGTTAATCTGAACACTAGCAGCTCACTATTGTGATCGTTGTCATCATTCAACATTCTTTCAATTGAGTTTCATGACACCCAACCTTTTTCCCCCTTACAGTTTTGTTTTTCATTGTAAACTTGTGAGTTTTTTCATGTTTTAAACAAGCGTTTCAAGTTTGAATTTCTACTTCTACAAAGTTGTTGCTTTGAAAAGTTGACAATCTATCAATAAGAATGCATTTTACACATAGGCAATAGAGGCTTGAACTTGCTTGTTGTTTATAGAGTCTGTGACAACCATGATTGATGAACAAATTTATTGGTTACCATATCATTGAGATAATTGTCATGGTCACAATCATCATGGTCTATGATATTTGTGGTCATGGTCTATTATAATCACAAGTTGTTTTTCATTATCAAGGTCATCGTGATCTTGGGTTTCTTAATTGTCATGGTAAATGATGATCCGAATCATGATGTTAATGTTTACTTTAATAGCCAACAAGTTGTTCATGATCCTAATCATCATGCTCATTTTGTTTCTGTTTTTTGCAAAGTGATATCATGATTGTGGTTGTTGCCTTATTCATGTCTGCATATGCAATAGCTAACAAGTTCCTCAAAGACAACAACAAAATGTAAGAGTAAAATCAAGCTCCAACCAACAACATGTTGAAGATAACTATATGTGCAAAATGTTCTTAAAGTGTAGTGAATAGTGACCAAGATTAATGAAATATCAAACATTCGGCACAAAAAATCTCATGTTAACATTTTTTGCATGGATTTTTCCTTTTTAAACAATAGTACATATATTTAACAATGTCTTTTTTTGCATGTTTTCACATTGTGGCAACATAAAAAATTCACATGTGAATACTACAAAAGATTTTTCTGAAAATTTTGGCAAAATTTGTCATATTTTGAAATTTATGTGAAGTTGTCACATTTAAAGATTGCACTAATGGAGGTCATTAATTCAAAAGGGTTTTTGAAAAAAAATAACAACCCACCAAGGACAATCATCATTTAATGCTAATTAATGTTGTTGATCCTCACTAATGGACCTATTTGAAGAATTTGAAAAAAAAACCCTTGATGCATGTGTAAATGATTTACGTGTACATTTACACAATTCAAAATGGAATTACATGATTTTACAATTTCATTTACATGTCGAAAATTAAACATTTACATGGTGGGTATGCCATATACACACCTAACACTTGTGTGTACATAAATATTCAAAGATTGATATCCATTCATCCCAAACATGTCATGTTAACATATGAAAGTTTTTTATCAATTATTTTGACATTTTTTTAATAAAATAATTCATGAATGATGGAATTCATCCATGAATGTTCAACTTTCATCCATCATGGACATTTAATTATTTCTTGAAGCATGTTTCTTGAATTGGAGGTTTCATGGAAGGATCCATGGTTTAGCTATTTGAAGAAGTGTGAATAAGTGCCAATAAATACAATGCAACCCATTATTTTCAATCTAAAGCATATCATCTTGATAAAACAACATAATATTGTTTACCCTTCTATCTATGATTCTTCTTCAAGTTTTTTCAATTTATGAATAAATCCATTTAAAATATACATTTGATGTACACTGTGCTTAGTATATTTTTGCAATTTTTTGTTGTAGCATCATTAGGGCATTAATTGGCAACACATATTATGGAAATGGGTGCATTCCATCGAAGAACAAAATGAGATGAGCATGATAATTTTATGAAAATCTATCATTCCAATGTTCAATAATTGGCAATGTACTCTTTTAGGGCACATTTTAAAACATAAATATATTTTTTAAATTGACAATTTGCATTTATATTGTGTTAGGAGTGGTCAAAGAAAAGGGATAGACATAAAAAGTGAAGCTAGTAAAGGGTTACCTATCCTACATAGGAAAAAACTTGAAAAAATGTTGGATATGCCACAGAAACTAGTTATGTTTGTCCAAACTATAGAAAATTGATGAAAAACTACCCCAAGATTAAAAACAATGTCACAATATTGCAAAAAAAAACTCATAAACATCATTCTTTTGATGATTTTTTTTCACGATTTTAAAGAAAAAATCAACAAAATGCAAACAATCATCACTATAAATTTGTCGAGTTATTTCTTTTGGTCATCCTACTACATACATTTGTGTGGTTAGGTTTATGTTTAGCCTATCATGTTGAAGTTCATAATATTCATTGTGCCCATACTATGAAAATAAAATAAAATTACAAAACTCAAATAAAACCAATTGTGTTTTTTTTAATTCACCTTTTTAAGTATGATCATATGCCCCTTTCCCTTTCTATATAATGGTATTTGTTCATGCCTTATGTGAGCATAGAAATGCGAACCCATGATTGTTTAAGAAGGAAAAAAAAGCGTTGAACCATTGAACATGTTATCTCAAGTTCTATCATTTAATACCAAGATGCAATGCATTATTTTTATTTTAAAACTTGAGCTTTTTAACCATTACGAATGAGAACCAAAATTGAAGTTCAATTTGTTTTAAATGTCAATTATAAATGTGTGAACACATGTAATTGATAATTTTAGTATCAAAATCATAATTAATATCAAATGTCCAAATCATTTGTATGGTTTAAAGGTGTATGGTCAAAAGTAAATGTGAAATTGCAACTTCATTTCTTAATTATCTAATCACAAAACAAGTGAAAAGATTAAACATCATTTTCAATATTTACAAGGAACATAAGATGAGTAATTTCAAATTTTACAAGCAAGACAAAATAGTGTTTTCAAAAGGATAATATACATGCAAATTTTATGAATAAATGGATAAATGACAACATCAATGTCAGACTACAATGAAACACATGATAACATTGGCAATGATGTTGACTTACTCAAACTTCAAGGTGACACAAATAATTTATCAAATCATGAGGTGAACAACATGATCATAATCCAAAGTTCCATAATCAAATACTAAGGGTTTGAATTTCCATGACCAAGCCTTTGATATGTTTGCAAAGATGATGGACAACAACATAATCATGGTGAGAAAGTTGAAAAAGACAAACATGTGATCACAACAAGGGGACCATTGATTGCACCAACTCAGAAATAAGTTTTGGTGGAATGTTTTCTATGGTAATCAATATCAAATCTATTCGTATGTAAAAAGAAATCACCTCGAGTTTTTTCTTTCACTTTGATTTCATGTTTTTCTTCACATTTGTTCCATGAATTATTTTGGTAAAAGTCACATATGCATCTGTACATTAATGCGACAAATTTTCCTCATTCTTGTTTAGAGAAAAAAAAAATGGTTGATTTTCCAACTTCAAATTCATCCTTGTATATGTACATCTATTTCTAAATATTCTTCTTTTTCTTTTTCATATTGCCATTTTTTGTGTTGAATGTTACAATCACTTCATTTCTTCATTAAATTTTCTACCTATACATGCCAATGTTATGAAAATCACATAATAATTCATCAATTTCATTTCATATTCCATTTATGTTATATTTGCCCAATCTATGTCAAAGTTCTCATCATGGGTTATTTACAATAGGTTGTGTAAGCACATACATGTTATAATGACACCTAGTAGACTATGTGATGACATATCAACCTTCTTATGGGTAGTTGTCTAACTACTCTTGACGATTCCAAATGTTAATCCCACCTTCATTTGGGTGCTTAATTTCATAAGATTCAAATGTATCTTATGCAAATACATGGCCTCATTTTCACCTTTAAAAGTTGAAGATAAACTATATTGGTAGCATTGGATATACAACGCCTCTTTTTAATGTATATGGTAGTGATGTTCATGTTATTGGTTTACTTCCTATGTCCACCCTTTGAAGAATTTGAATGTACTACAACTAAACTATCCAAAGCCATAACCTAAAAACTTATATGTTTCATTTTCAATCCCTTACAACAATGTGTATTGAATCCTTTTATGAAAATAATGTGACATTGGCCAACGAAAATGGGAACCCAATATAGTTATCTTCAACTTTTATATCCACGCTCCTTTTAGGTTAACTTGACAAATGTGCCAACAACCAATTCGGGGAGAGGACACAACACCAAGTTTGAAGTTTGTGAATGGATGTAGAGCCAGCCTTTAGAATTTGTTGTTGCACATAAGCAATGGAAAGACAACAATATTTGTTGACCCTTGCTTGAAAAGGAGAGACTACATAACAAATGTTGTTTTCATTTGGTTCCACATTTTGAGGAACATTCAGCAGAACAACGTAGTTTCAATTTGGTCCCACATTTTGGGGAATGTTCACCAGATGTCACTATAAACTGTGAACTCACTTCTCTACAACTTCATGGGAACATTTCCTATTTAAGCTGGTTCTGAACTTGTCATAAGGGACAGAGCCATTCAGCAACAAGCCATTTGTTTCAACAAGGAAGCTTCTAGAGCAACACAATTTCATCCTTGTGAATCTACAATCTTATCGCGGATTCTCTTCTTGGGTTACAGTTTAGAGGCCAGCATAGAAATTTCAAGAGTGCATCATTCATCACATATGCAGTACCAAAAGGGACGTCATCAATCCTGCAACTGTGTGACCTCCAAATCACTTCTCAGCCAGAGAGACGGGTGGTGATGACAACGATGGGTTTAGAGGAAGATGATCAGAAGGAAGAGGAGGGAGAAGTGAGTGCTCCAACAACAGTCACATTGAAGCTGGAAACAAGTCCCTCACTCTCTGTGGACTTAAGCAACACACTAATGTAGTCGTGTTGCAAACCAATTTACCACAACTGACTACCTCCATCACTTGGCAGAATCGTGGGTGCAGTTGCACTCATTCATGTTTTCACAGTTATATGAGGGTAGTCCAGAACACCTCAATGCTGGTCTTTCAGTTGACAGCAACAGCAACTGAGGCTGAGAAGAAAACTCCAAAACAACACTTTGAAGGTAGCAACACAGCAATGAGTCTGGTCGTATAGACTTGTGACAGTTCACAAAGTGTCCGGCCATCACCACCTTCATCATGAATAGCAGTGATGAGCTGCTATTCATCACTCCCCTACTGTCTTCATCAGCTCCAAGTGATGGGTGTAGATACAAATATAATAGTATCCCAAGATTTGGGTTGTACCATTATACAAACATCTGTGTCCTGAGGATCCTGTTGCATTTCTGGAACCAACCTGAAGAAGGCTCAGTCATGACATTGGCTGGCACTCAAGAGACCCTTGCCATTTATCCCAACAATTTGAAGGGACCTTCATTGGGGACTTGTTCTAAGTAAGACAACTAAATTCTTCCCTGAAATGGAAGAAGCCACAAATGGTGGCCATCATCATTAACAGGTTCAAAAATGCTCGATTTCACATTCAGGGCACATCCAACTACCTTCAGGGACAGGTTGCAGCTCAGAAGTCACACAACTCCAATGAAATCCAGCTCCACAGCAATCACAATAGACCTGCTCTGGAGCACCCTTTTCATGTGTACCACAAATATAGCAGTCCCCCTCTTCATATGGGCTCTGAGCAGGACTTTCAAACTCATTGTCTTTGTGATGCTCATCTTGCTCTGCACCTCCCTCATCCGATGAATATTGTGATTGCATGTTCAGAGCAGTGTGAATAGCTTGTGCCTCAGTACAAGCAATGTTGGTGTTGATTGTCTGGTGCAACTCAGCATATTGAACTTCATCCTCTTCAAAGATTTCAGTCTTCATCCCATGCTGCATGTCCTCTGCCTGATATGACCCATGCTGCAAGACATTCAGACTATTTCACAATTGCAGCACACAACAGAACACAAAGTGTGAAGTTCCTGGCATTGCCTTGAATTGCATCACTTGGCCAAGCAAGGGTCTAGAGAGTACCTTTTCCTTCTCAAGGAATGCAGTAACTGTAGCATTAGAGGTATGTGTCCCATTGGGCGTGCCTACATGAGCAGAATTTTGGATCATTCTCCAGAATATCTCCTGCATTGGTTGCCCCTGTACACTGGCAGACTCATTCTCCAACTTTGCTTCCAGATGACTCTTCATGTCAAGCCCTGTTATACTTTGATCAAAGTTTGTCCTCAAAGTTTCCATTGAGCCCATAATTTCGCTATTGTATAGAACTTGGGTGGGCTTTTTTCTCCTTGTTTTTAAGGAAGCCAAATGGTCATTAAACAGTGAAGCCTTGTGAAAATGCTCATGGCATGTTGGAGATTCAAAAGCTCCTCCATGTTCATCTTCTGCGGTGCTTTGGACCTTTGGGTAGCCACCACCGACATGTGTTCCATTCTCATCAAGCCCCATCTGAAATCCATGGAATCCTTTGGGCAGCAGCTCTTCAGAGTAGTTTGAGGCATCAGAACTGTTGGAGACATCTGCACTTGCAGGATTCTCTTCATAGATAGGGTCCAAAGAATTGGATGGCGCAACCTCAGAATGAGTGTGCAAGTTGTTGCTACACAGCATGTCAGTATGTGAAAAACTGCTGAGGTGTTGGGAGCTGCCAAAATGCTTAGATTGTGAATTTGCCTTCTGCTGTTCTGCATCACAAGAGATGCACAGACATTCTTCCCTAGAGCCAATAGGTGATCGCTGCAAGAGTTGTCGCTGGTGATTCTGGCTGGCAACCATCATGCCCTCCAAGAGATCTCTCTTGGTTAAACCATCTTCTCTACTGGTCAGGTTCCTGTGGGTTTTGTCACCTTCCCTTTTGGACTCTGATTCCTGTTGCCCCTGTTGCTCTGACAAGATCTTGCCATGATGCCCTTTGCAATTTGTATTTTGTAGCCCGGAATCTGTGATGAGCCTTTTGGTAGTGAGCATCTGGCTTGCCAATGCATGCCCATTTTCATGGATTCTGAGGGCTTCTGAATTACTGTATACAGTGTCACAGATTTTGCAAATCCATCTAGAATGATCTGTTGGTGTTGTACAAGTGTGGCAGCTGATGTGGCTGGAGGAATATGAACCTCCATTTCCACACGCCACAGGGTTAGTCTCTGGAGTTGAAGCAATATCCACTTCAAAAGGACTTCTTGAGCCAGTACTTGCCTTCAGGGGATCCTTCAATAATTGATTAGTAGATGCATGTGCACTTTGATGGATTTGAAGGGCTTCCAAATTGGAGAAAATACGGTCACACACTTTGCATATCCATTCAGGATCTCTCATAGGGCAACAACGGGTAAGGTGGATGAGAGACGGATCCAATTGTTCACAGACTGGGCAAGATCGGCGAGGTGGAGCAATAACATTAAAGAAATGCTCCTGCTGCAACATGTGCACCATATGTACAGCAGCCTCCTTGAAGGAACCCCATATTTTACCATCTGGGCTGCACCCAACAAAACACAATAATTGTCTCCAGCCCATCAGAATCATCATCATAGCTTCTCTCACAATTTGCCTTCCTATCCCTCTATGATGATGATGATGGTTACATGGAATACTCTGACATCATGAAAGAGAAATAATGTGTAGCTTGTAGCTGTTGTGTAGTAGTAGGAGAAAGGGCTTGGTGTTACTACAAACCTTTTCCATTGTTTGTACTCATAAAAAAGTCGTCCAGTCTTATGCCGCAAACCCACAGACACAGTCCAGCCCTTTGGGAAGCCCTGTGCATGCATGACTTTGCCATCCATGTTCACAGTGGTCATCCATGTCCCGTTCTTTCTCTTCAGCTGCTGCTTCATCATCTCTGCATAAATTTCAGGTTCAGATTCAACAACATCAGGATTATTTTGTTGCCCTAAACTTGCTGCTGCAGGAGGAGGAGGAAGATGTCCCCCCATGCTGCTCATCATCGTCCCTGCTGCCATGGACAATTCTGCACTGCCATGTGCAGCAACTCTTTCTTGATGATGCTGCTCTTCTTCCCCAGGAGACTGCTTCTGGGTGGATTTCAAACTCTTGTGAAGCTGATGCAAACTATGAGCAGTAGCACCATCACCACGATGATGATGATGATGATCGGCATCATTAGGTTGTCGTCTCTTCTGCCCAGCAATAGCAACACCGCCACCCTCTCGTCTATTCAAGTGCAGCACAATCCCTGAATCCCCTCTACCTGCTGCTGCAACTTCCTTGCTCTCAAGCAATGTTGTCTCAACTTGCAGAGCTCCCTGGAGACTATCTCTTCCTCCAGTCTCCTTCAAACCCTGATGTTTCTGATCTATCTTGCATTGGTGGCCATTGTCCGTAATAGTTTCTTGTTGATGTGATGAGGATTGCAAAATGGTGGTGGACACCATCATCATCTTCCTGGCCAATGATGAAGACACTCCTGTAGTGGACTGTGCAGCTGCCAGCAGCTCCTGGGTGGGGGTGGGGGTGGGGTTTGTTTCCTGTATAAGCAAATCCCACTTTCTGTAAGTTTGTCGCTTGCTCCCAGCACTCTCGTTGAACACAGCTCTGTTGATCTTGGGTACTGGAATATGCTGCTGCTCAATGTCTTGCAATGGTCTACTGCTGCTGCAAACTGCCAACTTCCAGAGCTCATCGTCTGCAAAAGATCTCAAATCTATTAAGGGTATAGGGATTATCCATTCTTCCTCTTCTTCGTCTTCTTCTTCTTCTCCAACTTCCATATCCCCACAAAATAGCCCACACCCTCTCTCTCTCTCTCGTTCTCTCCCCCAAAAACCGCTTGCTAGCCGAAAACCACGAAAACAAAGCGTCAACTACAAACCCTAAATTGAATCAGGCAGGAATGGAGCAGTAGCAACAACAACGAGCAAAGAAAACAACAGATCAGAGCGACACCCACAAGCTCAATCCTGTTGCTACTCGTAAATCTATCTACTAAATCTGCACAAACTTAATCATCTCTTTGTCTGCAATTCCCAATCCCCCAAAAAACCCTCCAACCCTAATCCACCCACAAAAAAACTACTTCCTCCTCTTGCAAGCTCCCCAGTCCACAATACCCACTACTACCACCACCACCCAAAAGCCTAAAACCAGATTCCCAAGTTCACTAACTCCGCCCTTAAACCTCAGAGCCAAATCCAAATCCAAAAACCCCAACAACCAAAAGAATGCAGCTCCTAATCCTGATTCTCTAATCACCTAATCTTGCTTCCTACGTTACCCGATTAAGTATGCGGATTAGAATTCCTAATCACCGAAGAAACTGCAAATACCCATTCCTCCTAAATCCAAATCCGGCTTTCTCTCTTCCCTAAATCCTAAACCACAAGGCCCCCCCAAAAAAAGGACTGATCAGCTCCACGAGCTCTTAATCTTCAACTCAAGCGACTTGGGTTTCTTGGGTTTGTGCAAATTGACAGAAAATGCAACAAGAGAGAGAAGAAAATGGCAAATCCAAACAGCATCTATGTATATGTATGAAGTGAAAAAACAATAAGAGAAATCTAATGCAAAAAATCTACTGAAAGATCTACTATTAACATGATCTAATTAGGCCATAACAAGCAGCTAAAGAACATATGCAAAACAAATAAATCATCATGATTCATTCTGATGCTGCTGATTCTTCTCTTTTTTTGGCCAACAAATTGGAGGAACTTTGTGTTGCAGAAAGAAGAGAATAGAAGTGAAATTGTGAAAGTGGATTCCAAACTTTCTTGGGTGTTTAAGATTGTTGATTAGGGTTTAAGATTGTTAATAGGGGTTTAAGATTGTTGATTAGTTCTTTTGCTTTTGTGTGTTATTGATGAAGTGGCTCTTTAACCCTATTTTGTATTGAGACAAGGTTATAGTTTCAGTGTAGTAATATGTAGAGGGTGCTGAGTAGGCTTGTTGTGTAAGTGTGAAAGGAAAAAGCCAATGGCATTTGATGGCCTGAATTCTTATACCTTTGGTTATCTTGAGTGAATTAAAATAGTTAAATGTGTACTAGGGTTTGGGAGGTTTGTGAGAATTTTGAAGGACCAAGGGAAATGGTGCAAAGACATAGTTACTTTTTAAGGTTTAGCATAATATAATAGGGTTGTGTGTTGGCTTGAAGATTATATTTTTTGATCCATGGGATTGTTGTGAACTTGCTCAACTTTATTCCAAGGAAATAATGGGATTTTGTATGTGGTGATTTGAATTTGTTTTCTTAGTCGTCTTGAGCAAATAGACGGTTCAATGTGTAATAGTTATTTATAAATAGAGTTCTTGAACATTATTTGTACACTTTGTTGATTTTATTTTTTTAATTTTTTTTTCCCTTTGTGAAAGTTTTCTTGAGATTTTATGAAATGAAGAGGATTAGGGTTTACAATTTTCACACATTTGTTACATGATGTGACTTAATTGTATATGCTTGGGTTGATTGAATTGAATTCATACTCAACACACATTTGATTTTCAAATATGCAAACACATACGTTTTGGTGTTTTCTTTAAACCAAATTCTCATTTGGGCAAACATTATTTAAAATAAAAAAAATTTAAATCACATTTTGGTTCAATTTTATTTTTTAATCAGTATTTAACTTGGTCATTATGATTTTTTTTTGGATTTATCCAAAGTTTATGGCTTCACACCATTCACATATTATTTTGTGTGCCTTTAAAATGAATCTTTCAAGCTTCATCACCTCATTTTTTCCCCCTATTGTCGTACATGGATATGGACAAAACACATTACCTTTACCATTACTTTTATTTTTATAATAATATTTCAAATACCTTTTCAAAACATCTAACTCCCCATTATTTTTACCTCTTTTTCACATACTTTTTGAAATTTTCCTTTTCAAAGTGAAACATTTAAAAGACTTTAGTAACAATGTTATTTATTTATTTGTTTTTGAATTGACATTATATAATCCATCATTTTTTTTGGCAAAATTTTGGCAAAATGAAAAAATAAAAAAGGTTGTGCAAAGCCTTTCTGTTGAACCTAGGCGACTAATTTATTTTTTCAGAAAAATCTAACCATCAAAAAAGACAAAGACCATCCATAAAACAAATAACTAGGAGTTGTCATTGTTTGCAACAAAAGTTATGTTTGTTAAGTTGTAACCTTTTTGTGAGATAACAATTGTTGTCACCATTTGCAATCGATGTTCCATCCACCATTGCCATCTCTCTTACAGCAAGAGATGGGCCATCACCGTCGTAGGTTAACCATGTGAAAAGTTTCATCGTTCATACTCTTCATATCCATGTTTATTTTTGCCTTCAATTTTTACCATAGCAACATTGCTAATCACCACTATCTTAACAAACTACAATTATTTTTAAAATTAAGTTCTTAAATTCTTATGTTGTTTAAGTTTGTGTTTTAAGTTTTATGTCTATTGAGTTTAGTGTTGTTTATGCTTGAACAAAAACTTGTTTGGTGTCATTGTGCTTAGTTATGTTCAATATTTGACTAGTTAAGACCCAAAAGTTATACAAGGTTGTTATTGTGCATCTTTATGTTCAACATTCAAGAACATTTAAAAGTTCTACAAGGTTGTGCGCAAGAAATAAAAAATGCAAATTGGCAATGGCAACAAATTATAAAACTTTGAAATGTTGAAGCTTAACAAGTTGGAGTGTTGAGCCTTTTAAACTCTATAGTTAAGGCGTTTGTTGTGGATGGCAATAGCCCACAAGTGAAAAATGTTGAATGTAAACATTGAACCTTGAATGTAGGTCACAAAAACAACAATGTATCGACATCAAAGCTAAAGCAGTAAATGTTCTTGCATAAAATCTTTAAGGTGTGACAAATTTGTAAGATACCTTACAAGTTCATTTCAATTTGAAACTAGTTGTGGATAAAGGTCTTGAGAATTCTAAAGCAAATAAGGATCATTCTCACATTTTTACATCTTGTTTAAGTACAATGCCTCCTTTGAAACCTCCAAAGTTTAAATTCAAGTTTTTTTTTCTAGATCTTTGTTAAATATTGCATCAAGTTTTGGGTCATGAAATTGATCAAGTTTAGGGCATGGTTCATTTGACTAGGGCACCCTTGGTGCATCAAGTTCAAATAACAATTCATTTGTTTCAAGCTCTATTGACATTATTATTGCATCTATGCCCTTGTTAAATGTTGTGTCAAATTAGTTTGGTAATTTGTTGAGTTGATCAATTGTCATGGTTTGTTTAAGGGCACCTTTATTACATCAAATTCTGGTAACACCATAATGTTTCAATTTTTCCAACATCCTTGTTACATTAACTTATAAAACATATTTGGTTGTTCGAATTCTTGTGGGAAAGAAATAACATCAACATCTAGATGTGTTATTAATGCATGGTTTGAAATCCTTGTTCAAGTTCCTACTTTTATAAAATCACTAAAAAAGAAAAGGATGAAATAATGTGACATTCAAAGGATGTTCAAAGATGTTTGGGATCTTGCCAAGTTTCCATGAGTAAAGCTTGTGGTAGATCTTGTGGTGAATATTCACATGGTGTGTTGCAAGTTATGCTTAGTGGTTGAGGTTTGAAGAAACTTCTAAACCCTAAACTTGACAATTTGCAAAAACATGCAAGTAATTAAAAAATTCTAGTTGTTCATCAAATAATTTTAATGGGTGAATATTAGATTAACAATGATAACCAACATCAAAAAAATGAAAGGGTTCATGCATTCTTAATTTAATGATTTAAATTAAAGGTTTACTTGCTTTCATGTATAAAACCAATCCCCCAAAAGGCACTTGGAGTGCACTAAACTAAAGTTAAGGTAATTGAGTCAAGAGATTTGAAAATTTGAAAAACATTTAAACAAGGTGGATCTCAATGTAGGCCCCTTATAAACAAGTCTTAAGTGAGTATAAATATTTTGTGATCAAAATGTTCAATGATTTTGTTACCAATCCAGTTGTTACCACTAATTACATGAACTCTTGTGTGACATGGAAATTATGATGGGATTGACTTGTGTGTTAGCAATATTGGAAATAACACAAAGCTTAAACAAACTTGTTCAAAATATAAATTATTTCATTTATGACTTGTCACAATAATGAAGCTCACTCAAGATAATTTTATAAGTTATACATGGATTTTGAATAACATTTTTCACATGACTAATTCCAAAGTTTTGTGGATTTGGTGGGCACATTTTTTGATGCATTGCCCATAGTATTGTACCGTGAACCACACAAATAGACTATATGATGCCTTTTATATTATTTTGATGAACAATTCTACATGCTACACAAAACTAACATGTGCATTGGAGTGGTGTTAATGGTCACTAAAGAAGATTGGGTAGTTGTGTGTCAAAATGTCGAGGATTAATGCATTTTTGTTGCAAAAGGTTTGAAAAATGAACTTGACAAAAGATTTATACTTCAAGGGGTCATGAATCCCATTGGCATCATTTACCTTCAATATTGGGTACAAACAAAAGCTACCATGATAGTCCCTAAACATCTACAAATTCAAAAATCACATTAGTACTACCCTAAAACAATTTAGTTAGAAAGTAAATCATGTGTGCCCTTAGTATATCAACTTTTATTTGAACAATAGTCTAATTTTTTTGTGACCACAATGTAGTCCAACAATGAAACTACCATGAAGACCCTACATGATTACAATCTAACCACTCAAATGTGGAGACATTTTTCTTCTAATTTGATTTTGAAAGTAATTTTTTTTGAATACATGAAGTTTGTTGAAATTGTAAATGTTGTTATTATAAAAAGTGTGGAAGATGAACATATTTTTCTACCATTCAACTAACCATTAATCTAAATTTGGTTGTTAGAATATATGTTTAGGATTTTTTTACAATGTAATTTTTTTTGTTCTGTGTTACCATAAAAGACTTGCATGGCCAAAATCTCATTATGTTATATGTTGGAGCTATAACATTTGGGAACAATTATATAAAAAGACAACCTATAATGTCTTCATGAATCTTTTTTCCTACCATTGATGATGGACTAGCTTGTAAGTCCTAGATTCTCCTTTCAACACTCCTAAATTTATAAATAGAAATTTTGATACTAATGTGTTTTGTTTTGTAGGTTTGCCTTTTAGTACATCAAGGCAAATTCCTTTTATGGAATAGGATTCAATTCCCTTGGAAAACACTCTATGAAACCTAGCAAATATCAACAAAATCAAGTAATCAAAGAGTCCTTCAAAGTGGTAAAATTTATGACTACACATCAAATAGACTATGAACTAAAACTAATTGAAATCTTAAAGTTTGTTCCTAGATTTTGACAATATCATTATCATTACTATTTGTTTTATAGGACAAGTAGTGGGTAATCACCTTAAATTTGACGAGTATTATAAATTGTTTATTTTTTAAAAAGTTTCTCAATGTGGTAGGTTGAAATATGATTTCTTCTTGTGGCTTGCATATTCATCCAAATGATGTCATGTGTTATTTAACTCCAAGTCCCATATTCTTTATGGTTGATGACCATGTCCTATTTTATGTCATAGCATTATTATTTGCCCAAATTTGCTATGTTTGTAATAGAAACATTTAGACACGAAGCCTTTTGAAGTAGGTCATAGTCATGGTGCACATTAGCTTTGCCTTTGTAACCAATGATGTTCAATACCAAAAATGGATGTTGTAATTTGAAGGAACCCAACATGTGCTAGCTAACCATGACATGTGAAAAAAAAGTATGCGATTGCCTTCAAAAGTTCCTTTGTTGGTTTTGAAATTCTTTTTTAGTGCTTCATTTGTGACTTTTCCTTTGACACTATAAATGTTTTAATTCCCCTATTTGGTGCAAGAGCATAAATGAACAAGTATGATGATTTTCCTAATATTATAGGCTAAATACGAATCACCAATCTTGCATGGTCAAGTGCATGGATGTTAACATGCACAAATCACATTTACTTGCAAGTTTTCCCTTTTTCAAATCTACAATCGATGCACCCTTAAGTTTTTCCCAAGGTTTGGGAGATGAATCCCCAAATGGTAGCAACAAAAACAAGGTGTGCAAAAGCTTTTAAAATGGGGATTATGACAAAATAATGCATTCACGAACACCTCATGGACAAGTCACCTACATAACCCACACAATGCAAATGGTTAGCAAAAATGGAGACAACTTTGGGTCATGGACTTGTTTGGATTCATTACATTCACATACCCAAACTTGGAAGAAGGCCATCACCCTCCTCGTTATAATATACTTTAAACCTCATTGCGGGGATTACGTTGAAATGGTTTTTTATCCTATGATTCCCAAATGACAATCTTGAAATTCCCAAGTTGTGAATCTTGCGACTTTGCAAGCTCGTAATTTTTTCATGTGAATTCCAATTGAAAAGCTTCCAACTGCAAAGTTCTAACCTTTTACAATCAACTTTAATGAAATTTTGCCATGTGGCATAATTTGTTTTAATGGGGTTTTTCCACATGGTAACTTTTTAAATGGAATTATGCCATTTGGGATAATTTTCTCTAATGGGAATTTGCCATGTGGCATAATTTGTCTTTAATTGGATTGTACCACATGGCATAATTTGGGTGAAATTCATGAAAATAAAATGAAATTTTGATCAAAATAAATTTAACTTAATATCTAGGTAGGTAGATAAGTAGGTAAACAAGTAGGTAGGTAGATTAAGGAAGAAGGTACATGCAAGCTAGGAGGTAGGAACATAAATATTTTTATTTTATTCTAGGTTTAACCTTTAGGGTTAAACCTCTTTGATTGGATCACCCCAAATCACACGTGTATGAAAATGTCAAACAAAACACTTTCTTTATATAATCTACAAGTTGGAAACAAAGGAAAAAACATATGAGATAATTTTTTTAATTGCAACTAAATTTTTTATTTCATATCCTTTGTTGTTTTTTAATTTTATAAATTTTATAACTAACTAACTAACTAACTAACTAACAAAATGTCAACTAATTCATTAATTAATTAACTAATCACTAATTAGTTACCTATTCACCTATCCACTTACCAACCTACCTACTACCTATTACACCTTATTGCTATTAATTAGTTAATAGTAATAATTCATTAAAATTTAACAATTAACTAAATAAGTAATTAATTAGTTATAAATTATGTTATTGAATATTTATTTACTAACTATTAACTAATTAATTATCACTATTAGTAGTTAATACATATTATATATAACACCTAGTTAATAGGTAGCCCTACCTATTTATTCACTTGCCTATTTATCTACCTACTTAATAATTTATTTACTTCCTAATTCACCTAGCCAACCCACAATCTACATATACATATATATATACACTTAATATGACCTACATGCAACATAAATACACAAGTTTATAAATATACCCTTAATATATTTGAAAACATTTTAATATACTTCAAAGGCATACATACATCACATAAAAATAACTAAGTTATGACTATTTTTGCACTTAATCAACATGGAAGGATGGAAAACCTAATAGTTTTAAATTAATCATACAATAGTTGTAAAAAAAGTAATAGATTGAAAACAATGTTGACTAGTTGTAAAAATGACATAACATAGTTGCAAATGGCAATTAGTTGCATATAATCACAAATTAGATGGTTACATAATAAAACATTTTTTCTAATGTTTTTTTGAATTCAAATATGACATTTTTGTGTGTAATTTAGTGCAACAAGTTTAAGATTTATTATTGTGATTAAGAATATTTTAAACCTATGCCAAAACGCAACAAAATATTCCATTCATCCAACATGGAGTGTTTAAAGCTGCTACATAGAATTTCACATTGTTAAATATTATTAGGGTTTTGAAATATACCATGCTCACATCTGTTCCTTAACCATTTCAAAGAACATTTTTTTATAATGGTACCTAATGTCTTGTTTTGCCTTGGGTCTTGATTTTAATTCCAATTACAACTTGTAACAGGCTTGGGATTTGACCATTTATCAATGCCTTTGCCATTCAAGATGGTTATAGTGTATGAATAGTTAGTGATTGATATTCCAAAAGGTGTAGATACTTCCAAAAATTAGCTCACAAAGCTATGGGGTGTTTTTTGGTTTATTGTTAGCATTTCATATGTTGCAAATGTAACATCGATGGTTTCAAAACTCAAGCACAAGTTTGTGTAGGAGCCTTTGGATAACAAAGTGCATACCCACATCTAAAACTAGCTAGTAGCTTGAAAATAAAAAGATAACATTGTTGATTACTATCTTGTTCCAAAGCTTTAGGTGGTAGATTATACATTGACAAAAAGAAAAAGAATTTTGCTTGATCCCAATTGGTTAGACATGCAATTCCTTGTTTTCTTTGTGTTTATGTCGATTTTTTTATTTCATTGATTGTGAAAGGATTTGGTTTTGTGTTTATCCATTATGTTAATCCCTAAAAAATTGTCAAGAATTCAAATGGGGTTAGGAACATTATAAACCTTTAAAAAATTTGTTGTATAACATTTTGATATATGCTTAAAGGAAAACCCCAGTCATATGGAAATGGATGAATTATAGGTTAGAAACTAATGGTTATAAGAAAACTACATGGTTCTATGTGCATTGAAAGTTCCACCTATGTTGTAGAGTTAATTAGTAACAATTCAATCTTTTATTTAAAATTTTATTAGTTTGGACATTAGGTCACATTTGTACCATTGGTTTGTGCCCATAGCCATGGTTTAGAAATTTATGCACATGGGACCACTTGTCTATGGTTCAATGTCTTGAACATTAAAATATATTAAAAAATTTATACATACCTAATTTATGATTGTAATAAAAGCAATTTCAAGCTGCTTTGTGTTTTACTAAGGTTGCATTTGGGACCATTTAGGATTCTAAACCCTAAACCTATAATAACTTTTAAATCATTTAGGATTGCCATAAGAATTTAACCTATGATAGCCTACACATAGGTTAGGAAAAAATGTGCATAATAAAATGTGGTGACAAATCATTTCACTTATTTAAATAGTGGTTTAATGGTTATGGACTTGTTATTCAAATATGGAGGTGAATGGAGGTGAAGGGTTGAAACCTTTACACTTGCATTCTAAGTTGGTGGGTTGGGATGTGGTTTAGATTCTTAGGTGATTAACTTAGGCTAGGTTCCTAGCCCTAGTTTACTTTGAATTAAAAGGATAATTTAATGAATCAATTATTGATGAATTCAATTAACTATTAATGAATTCAATTGTTAGTAGCAACTAGTTTTCATTCACTAGACTACCAGGTTGGCCACTTTTGCCATGGTAAATTTGTTTAAATACACTAAAAATCTAATGAAATATAAAATGAACTAAGACACATATTGGTGTAGTGTTTGAGTTGTATTGTGACTATTGTGGTTTTAAACTTCTTGGATTTTGAGGTTCTTGACTACTTGGTATACAACACCTTAGTAAGCTCTAATGTTGTTATTTTAATTATTTATATTTGATTATTAATAACTATATTATGAAATTATTTTAGTGGTTTTCTATATTCTTCTTTATTTGTAATCATGCAAGGGGCCCACATTTCAACTTTTGTTAGTTGAAGGTTCATTATGACTGAAATGTGGAATGAATGTATTTGTTCTCTTGGAAACTATGTTGACATCATGTTTATTTGTGAGGAGATTTTACCTGCATTATTTGAGTTTATTTCATTTTTAAGTTCAATGTGTTGAGTGATGTAATGTGGTTTTCATTCTATGGTGCATGGGGGCAATTGAAGCTTGAATTGTCTTCCTATTAACTAGTATTTCCAAGTTGGATGGATCAAAGGTTGCTAAGAACCTAACTAATCTGGGTTATTCTTAAGTTAGTCCTAGGTTATTACAAGCTACCCAAGGTTGTTCCTAGGTTACCATGGAATATACTTTTAAATTAATCATTTATGTTATTTTAAGTTATTTTATTTAGGCTATTATCAAAAAAATTAGCTATTTACCTTAAGTCATTTATTATTATTTCACCATAAACTATTATAAGTTATTCCACCTTAGGCTATTTTCAAATATTCTAGATTATTTTAAGTTATTTCACCTTGGGCCATTTTAAGTTATTCTACCATAGGCATGGGCTAATTTATGTTATTCCACCTTATGTTATTATTAGTTTATCCAACCTATGTTATTTTTGGTTATTTAACCAAGGTTATTTTGATTTTTTTAATTAGTCCACCTTAAACTATTATTAGTTATTATTTAAATGTTATTTTACATTAACTTATTATCAACTATTATACTTGGAGATATTTTTGACTATTTAAAGTTATTTCACTTGAGGTTATTTTAGTTTAGTCCACCTCAAAATATTTTAAATTATATATTTTTAGGTTATTCTAAACTATTCCACCTTACATTATTTTAATCCATTTTACCCTAGGTTATTTTTTACTATTATAGGTTGTTCCACCTTAAGCTATTTTATGTTATTCCAACCTAGGTTATTACAGGTTATTATTTTCAGCTATTTCACCCTATGTTAGTTTATAATGTTCTATTTTAGACTTTTTTTGATGTTATAGGTTATTCCATCCTATGTTACCTTAGGTTATTTAAAGTTATTCCACCTTGGGTTTTTTTCAATTATTTTAATTTATTCCATCCCAAGTTATTATAAGTTGTTTAAACCTAGGTTATTTTCAAGTATTCTAAATTATTACAAATTATTTCACCTTAAATTCTTTTAAATTATACCATTTTATGTTATTGTAAATTATTCCCAACTATTTTGGGTTAATCCATCCAAATTATTTTATGTTATGTTATCTTAAATTATTGTCAACTATTTTAGGCTATTCCATCCTATGTTATTTAAAGTTATTTTACCTTATGTTATTTTTGACTATTTTAGTTTATTCCACTATAGGTTATTATAGGTTTTTTTAAAAATATTATAAATTATTTCACCTTGGTTTTTTTTTGGATATTTTAAGTTATTTTACTATAAGTTATTTTAAGTTATGTAAGCTTATGTTGTTTTAAGATATAACAAATAATCATAGCTTATAATAGTTTAGAAAGTAATATAATTTAGAATAACCTAAAATATTCTAGGGTATAACTTATAATAGCTAAAAATTTCCTTGGGTGGAATAGCCTATAATAATCAAGAATAGCCTAAAATAAAATAATTTAAAATAAACTAAGGTGGAATAAACTATAATAATAAAAGATAACCTAGGGTAAGATAATTAAAATAATTAATAATAATCAATAATAATCTAAAAATAATAAATTAAAATAAACTATAATATTCCAGGGTGGAATAACTTATAATAATCGAAAATAACTTAAAATAACCAAAGATAGAATAATTTAAAATAACTTATAATGGATTAGGTTATAATAGGTTGAAAATAACCTATAATAGCCTAAGGTGGAATAATCTAAAATAATTAAAAAATTTAAAATAACCAATAATAGCCTAAGGTGTAATAGCCTAAAATAGAATAACCAAAAACAATTAATAATAACATATGATAAAATAAATAAAATAATCTAAGGTATTCAAATCAATAACATAAGAAAAAATATTTATTGTAATGAATTCCTTTAATTAGTAATAATTATGTCAATTAATACTAAAACATGATGATTACATAGTGACCTTATGATGACATATGCAAAATGAAGATGAATAGGATGGGGTGAATGTATTTTATTTTTAAGGTCCCATAGTGATTTAAACCTGTGAATTCCACCCCATTTTTTTATCGATGACAAGACTTATGTTGTATCTTCTTTATCTTTTGCTTGGGTGGCTATAACGCCACCTTGAACCAAACCAATTGATGACAATAAAAATGTAATAAATGACCTTGCAAAACATCTCATACTCATTCAATCGGGCAAAATAACACATGTATTCTTTTTCATGCCAAATTCTACATTATGAATTAAGAAAAAATCAAGTTCATGAGATAGGATGGATTGTTAATAACCACTTTAGCACATGGTAGCACAACATATTCCATATGAAGGTTTTTAATTCTACAACGTAGACCTAAGACATACATGTTGTGTTTTTTTAATTGCATTCAATGTGTGACATTTCACTAACACCTTTTTAAAGCTTAGAACCTTGCACAATGCAAAGTCATGCTTCAATAATTCAAACCATAAAATTGACATCTTGTAAGTTTTTAAATTGATATAACTAAGTCAATTGGCCCTATAGAGACCCATGTGGAATTTGGTCCAAATGAATTTGTATTATCAAAGGATAATGAAATATTAAATTAAGTTAGGTCCAAATATGATATATTTGTTATGTTCAAATATTGTTTTGTTATGAAAAATTTATGTTTAGTAAATAATTGGCAACACATCCAACATAATGGATAGTGTGAGGCCATGACTTGACATTAAGGTTTGGGCTAACAATTCCAATGGTTTAAAAGAAACATTTATGTTCAACATACATGATTTGGTTAATACTACAAATGTCCAATCATCACTTTCACATTAGTCGTATATATGATTGCAACAAATGGCATAATTTGCCACATAAAGTTTAATGTGATTTTTTAAAAATAGAATTGTCCACCCACACCTCAATGTGGTTAAGAGAAATGTAATAATTTAACAACCAAGTCTTAATGTGGTCAAGAAAAATATAATAATATTCCATCTTTCTTTCAAATTTCTCAATTTGGGTTGATTTTGCATTTGTTGTTTCGTATTGGACTTAGAATTTGGTGTTGTTTACTATGGTCCATAAAACCTAATAGATGTGAAGGGTGCAAAAAATATGATGTATTACTAAGCTACTACAATAATTGAAGGTTAACTAAGACTACCAACAAAAGAAATGCAAGTCCTTGTATACATCTTTCAAAACTTGTTGAAACAATAATACAAAAAATTGTAGCTTAATGATGAAATGTGAGATCTAAGGTCATGAGAAAGTTTTTCAACATTAATAATGTGTGGCTTCAATAGATACTAACCCAATGATATTTCAATATTTTAGATGTGATTTATAGAAGGCATGATGGAAAGCTATTTTTTTTGTATGGGGTGTTCACATTAATATCCCAAATTTGAATCAACTTTAAAAGCCATAAAACACCTATGTGCAAGACAAGAACAACACACATGGAGCCATTCATGGATTAGTGCATTTCCTTTCAACTTGCATTAGTTTTCCAACTTCTACTCCTATAGTGATTATTGTAAAATTTTGAGTTCAATGGTGGAAGAATTGAGCTCAAAATTCACTCCACCATTGATCTATTACCAAAAAAGAAGTGTGAAGATCAAAGTTATTAACCTCGACGAACAATTTGGTCAAATGCATGCAATTTGGTTGAACATCATTAGGCAAATTTGCAAAATATAATGGTTAAAAAGAACAAGTGAAGGGGGCCAACTGCACCAACAAATGACTTTCAAACCCTGAATGCCCAAAAAAATAACACAATTTTTTAAATACCAAAATATTGCCAACAAGTGATTTCTAAATCCAAAAATTCAAAATTGAAATTGTTATGGAAGGTTTCAATTGTTAGATGTGAAAAAAAAATTGCCGTATTAAATTCTTAGTATCCAAAAATAGGATGTTCAAATATTTGTATTTTATTTATGGGTTAAATAAACATATTTGGTTAAATACTTTCACTTAGATTATCACCATTTTTTTACATAAATTCCTTGGATGAAATCTTGTTACTTTTGCCACATAAGCCTTAAACCTTAATTACAATAAAAATGCCACAAAATGAACTATGGATGTTTTAGTTGGTTTTTTGACAAAATTAGGTGTATCAACCCCCCAAACTTCATTTTCATCCCATTCATCCACTAAGGGCTAGAGGCACAATTGATGGTTGTGCATTAAATTTGCAAGTTGTATGTTGTTTTGTGTAATCATGTAGAGTTTGATATGTTGCACACAAACCACTTGGCACCATATGATGTTGCTACCATGTACTAATGTGATTATGATTGTTTACGAATTACAAACATTGTGAAGAACAAAACGTTTATGCATTCATTGAACTAAGTTACATGTTACCCCCCCAAAGTAACTTTGCTTATCTCAAGCACATTTCTTATGTGAGGGTATTGTAGCTTGGGTGCATCAAGGTACCACAACTTGGGTTTAAAGCTCAAATAAATTGATAAAAAGTGTTTGTAGCATATTGGTTTTGTTTGTTTCCTTTTTATTACATCAACCATGTGTTTATTGTGTCTATATATATAGGGTCAGTGTGACAACTTTGAAAAGGTCTTTATGTTGAAAATGTTTATAGATATTAATGATTATAAGAAAAACCTATATTATAACATGTGATGCAACAAGCAACTCCTTGAAATTGTAAATGAAACTTCATCAACAAGTGATGACCAATAATCCAAGTCATGTGGATCAAATTTTTTGATGGGTGAGGATTGTTTTTCAAGTTCATCAAATTCTCTTGAATTTCAAAATAGGCCAAATGTGGGTGGTTCACCAAGGTGGTGCAATGGAAAAAAAGGAAAGGTAAAGTTTTTGAACATTGTTGGTTGAGTTGAACCAGTGGGCTTAGTTGTGCACATGTAGATTACATTTGTTGTTTTCAAATTAGGATTTTAGTTGTTTGTCTTATTTTCTTGCTTATGAAAATCCATAGCTCATGGTATAACATTCAAGAAATGTGATTCATGGGTTTTTGTTGGTTTTTCAAACATTGTTATCTTTTTGAATCTATTACATTATGGATGTTTACTATAATATAAATGATTAAGGTTACAATCTTTTTATGAAGACTCCATAGCCCCATTTGTGATAAGTCTCAGAGATTCATTTAAAGGCCATCAAGGTCAATGCATAACATTTTAAAAATCTACATTGTTTAATTTTTTAGACCCAAAACAATTGCCTATTCCTATTGATGTTGCAACCCTAAAAAATAATTCCATTGCCCTTTTTGGAGCTATGGTAGAAGAGCCATTCCATCAACTAGTGCATGTGTTAACAATGTTTCCATTTTGTGTTTCTAGGTTGCTCCCCAACGTGAAGATTTGATTTTTTCAATTTTTGTTGAATGTTGTACTTGTTAATGAGGTTAAATGTTGAGATGACACATGTTTGATGGGGTCTTCATAAGCCCTTGGAAGTGATAAGACATGATAAAAAAACTATCTAAAGATTACTTGTCCAAACACTATTTTTTTTTTCTACCATATTGTTTGATCTTTAGACCTAACATCCCTATTTTCTTTTAGACTTGTCTATTTCCAAACAATCTTTTGCTACATTGAAAATATATTTTACTTTCTATTTGTTCCCTATATGTGTGTATGTTTATAAGAAGTTTAAACATTGTGTTTCAATGTATTCTCAATAGTTTGTTTATTTTGAGGCCCATTTGTGAGGTGACAATTGTATGTAATGTTCTTTTGACCTAGTATAATGTTGGGGGGATATTGATGTTTGTGGGTTTGGAGGATTCTAAGGTTAAGAGACTAAGGGGTTACATGTGTGTATGGTTTAATTAGTTTTCTTTTGTCAAATAGGTGAAGGAATCTTCCAAACATTGAACATCATCTATACAAACTTATAGGCATTCAACAACTTTGAAAGAGTATAAATCATTTGTTACATGATAGGATTTTAATTGTTGTGTATTCAAAAGGTTTTAGGCAAGCTTCACCCATTTGTACTTGGACGGCACATTTTTGACCCTCCTTTTTTTAATATTTAATTATTAGTCATGGCCTTGTGTGATATGTATTTATTGTTCCACTTGCGAATTGATGCTTCACCCATGCATTCTTTTTGGTTCCTTATTGTAATTTCATTGCTATTGGTGTTTAATTATCTGGGTTTTTAATATGCAACCTTTTAAACATTAATATGGAGCTTAGTTAATTTTGTGTATAAATATATATATTGTGTTTTAAATCTAGATAAATTATGAAATAAATGTAATCATGTAATTGAAATGAAGTTGAGGACAACATGTAGTAAAAAACTAATTGGTAAAAAAGATCTTTTTCCTCCTAATGTTTTTATGTTTTCAATTTAAAATTTGAATTAAAAAATCACATTCTCATATATATGATAGTTCATATTAATTAATATTTTCATGTTTTGTTAATCACATGTACACACATGTACTTGTGTGTAATAGGATGGTGCACATGTGTTGTTGTGGACAATAGTCATGTGAAATATCATCTAACCATTTTAATTTGAATGGCAATTCAATGGCATGAAATTGTGGAAATTGTGGAATGTGCCTTAGTTCTTTTGTAATGCTAAGATTGAGGAAATAAAGGCTTGTTAATAAATTTTACTCAATACATTGATTAATTTTCAAAAATAATTTTTGCTTTTGTTTACTATATATATTCAAGATGTAATAATGTTTTTAATAATTATGTAACCACACCTATTGTTATGCACATGGAACTTTTTGCATTCACTTGTAATTTGGCATTAGTCATGAGGGTAAACTAAACTGAATGACATCTTTCACAAAATTTGAAACAAAATCGAAAAAACTCATTGGTTAATGAAGCAATAGTCATCTTTCATTCACGATGGATGCCTTTCTTTCATCATTATTTGTTTTGCATCCATTGGGAACTATAAAATTATTACTATTGGCAAATAATAAGATAACAATCATCTTCATAACAAAAAAAGATAAATTCTAAATTGATATATATATGAATTCAAATGTAGTTCAAATGTGAAAGATTATTTGCATGTAAGATTTTATTGCTCAAGTGAAGTCGCGTGCTTGAAATGGAAATGGATAGGTGGAAAATAGATAAACTATGCAATAAATGGGTAGAGGACATGTTCTATTTTTTATATGTGGAAGAAGTTTTGAGGATCTTGACTAATACATGAACATCCTAGAATTTCAAGGTAACAATTTTAATCAAAAGTCGTTCTCGGATGGTCACTTGTGAGAAAATAAATCAATGCTAATCAGTATGTCATAGTTTTTGAATAAGTTTGCAAGATGAAAGGATAATTATTATTAGGTTTTAATTTGCAAGCCCTTTTGTTTTACATTACATGGTATTGTTTAATTTGATATTCTCAATGATGCAACCAAATGTAATCAATATTGGGGGAGAACTATCAATCCATAAACACCATTTCATTACAAAATGTGGACATGAGTCAAGAATATTTTAATCCCAAAATGTGTTATCAAATTCTAATCAATCAATCTATACCAATTCAAAGTAATAACTTTATTGTGAAGGACAAGAATATATCAATTGTGATGCATCAAAAGTTCTATTGCTTGGACAATGTTGCAATGGAATGTTATAACTATTTTACCAACATTTGTTTTTAGAGGATTTTCTAGCATTGACCTTCATGAGTTCCTTTAGATGAATTCTTAACAAGAACAACCACCAAAATTTTCCTTCAAGAAATTAGAGGAAAAAATATTCTTTTGCCAAATGTTCCAAGATTGAAATGCTATTATTTATATTTGGACAAAATCAACATCACTCTTTATTTTGTTAGAGAAATCCAATAGTGTACATAAAAGTTTGATGGCAAAACCCACTTTCAAAATAACTACTAACAATAACTAAATCTTCCCCCCACCCACTTCCAACTTTGTTCCATCTCGACCAACATAGTTCTCACATGAAAAATTGTTAAGTAAGTTGAGAGCACCTTGGAAATTCATTACCATTTATGATACTCAAGTTAGGAAATTTGGGATGTCATATATCATATGTATTGACTTTGTACCAATTCTTTCTCTCTTTGTCTTTTTTTTGTTCTTTTATTATTAAAAGCAATAATACAATAACTATCAATATGGAAATCTTAATGGGTTATTTTTTTAATTGTTAATGTTGTTGTTAGAGACATAGAATTATCAAAGAGTTTTGCACATGATGCAAATAGCTTCATCTTCGTATACATAAAATCTATTTTTTGAATGGAGAAAATTGAGTGACCAACTATGAAGAGGAAGACGAGAAAAGTGAGTAACTTGGGGGAAGGTGTGAGTGGGGGGGAACAATGAGCTTGAGCATTTTAGATCACTTACTTGAGAGCATTGACTATGTCTTCACATAGTGAGCTAATATCAGTGGTGATGACATTGGGGGCTTCAAGAGGTGCGATGTCAGACCTATCATAATTGCCTGGCGCCCTCAACTTGCTCTCCGATCCTACTTGGACTGCATCTTTCACAACAATTGTCTTGTGATTACCCCCCAACAATTCCTCATAATCTGTATCACCCGTTTCCCCAACCACCACAAACATATGTGCCACATCCACATTCCATCGTGCAAAGAAGTATCTGCCACCAAAAAAAGAAGGTTTGAGTATAAAAGTTTTGAGTAGTATTCTTATGAAGGTTCATTCAATTGGTATCTTGCCACAATTTTTTTGAATCTTTTGATGATTTTTTCGCAAAAATCTTCATAATGTGAAGTGCGAATAAATTTCACATTAAAAATTGTTTTGTCTTCAAGGAGGGAGGAGGAGGAGGGGGGAGGTTTAAGGGTTTTGATATCAATTTTTTAAATTTTTGAATGTTTATTTCCATGAACATCGACAAACTAGATATCATACTAGATGTCAAAAGGGTGGAAAGGTGGGGTGAATTTACCGAAGAGCTTGGGAACGAGAAGCCAACAAGGGCAAGACATGAAGACGAGATCCATTATGGGTGTATATGACATGGGAACGCAACCCACGCATACGCAGGCGTTGTCTTATTTGATCCACTGGCAGCCCCTACAAAACCCATTAAATCCATCCCATCTTCCCATTCATCATCACAAGTTCAATATTTGCATTAATTTAAACCTTGGTTTAAACCCAATTTAAGATTGATTTCATATAGGTATAATTTGAAACTCTTTGAACAAGACATGATGACTTTCAAAATGGTGGTGCTTACAGTATCGGGTTTAGTGAGTCGATATGCAAGACAATGTGGATTACATGTCTCTTCATCTTCAATGAAAATTGGATTTTTACTTTCAACATCCCCATCAAGAGATGTTATACGAGGCATGGTTTTGCGAAGCCCATTGTATCCCCAACGATAATCGATGTGGGATTGATAGTCGGCATCCACTTGCAACTCAGTCTCAATGCCCGATTCAGCTGGATAGTACACTTCACTTCCACTACCACAAACAAGAGCATCAAAATCATGGGGTGACACACCATTTGATGTCAAGGTTGTCACGATCTCCGATACAGAGAATGCAGATGATAAGATTAAGCCAGTGGTGGATCGCACATGATTTGATTCCATGATTCGAATTGTCTTCACAATCTCTTGAATCATCTTCACCAATGTCTCACTTGGATTTTCCAAAGATGAATTGTAGCTATCAACTGCAATCACCAAAAGACGTTTTCGCCTTTTCAACATGTGGGCTTTCGATAATGGCCCTATTGTGGTGCTTGATTTATAAGCAGTTGCATCTATACTTGAAGAATCCTCCTCATGAGTTGGCTCCAATCGACCAGTGTGGGAACGCTTCCCAGATTCTGGTTTTGTTGCAACTTCATTCCCACTGCCATTGGAATTTTTGTGTGCAAATTTATTTTGTGCACGCAAAGCTCGTTCCAATTCACCAGGATTGGACAATGAAATATCATGTCCAAGCTTATCCCCATCCACTGACAATCGTAATGATACATCATGGGCATCACGTAGTGAATCCCCTTGGGATTCATCATCATCTTTCCCATCTTCAGATGTGTTTGTTTGCCATTGTGGTTGTCGCATGCGACATTGAGCAATGCGGGTGAGATAAGTGCGACAATGTTCAGGCCATGAATACTGATGAATGTTGCGAAGCCCATTCTTGCGGCATAAAGTCCATAGTGCACGATCCGACACTAGCTTCAATAGAGCTTTAGCAATTTCATCACCATCATGTGGGTCTACCAATAACCCATTGCTCAACGTCTACAACAAACATGCACCCACCCACACAACCACCCATCCACTCATAAATCCTTCCTCCCTTTATTGAAATATAATAAAAATCCATACAATCCAAAATTCTCAATTGTAAACTTTTTTTTACACATTGCAATAACATTGAGAAGTTAGGTACTTTGTCCTTGAGACGAGTTCATGGTGTAATGTTTCCATCAACATCATGACAATCATACCAAATGTTACAAGGAAATATTAACCTTGGACCTTTTGTGACAAATTGTCTTTTGAAAGAAGACAAACTATGAGAAGAGATTATTACAAGTTTTATGTTTCCTTCAACATCATGACAATCATACCAAATGTTATATGGAAATAATGTCATAAAACATGAAGTTGCAATAAAGCAATTATTATTATTAATACTACCTTGAAACTTTTGTGGCACATGAGAAAAAAGACAAACTATATATGAGAAAAGCTTATTACAAAATACATAGAGCTTGACTTCTAATTGAATTGTTGGGCTTATTTGCTAGTTGGCATTTGTGTAGTATGCAATCACACTTTCACTTTCAATTAGGCCATAGTTTGATGGGTCAAAAAGCAAAACCTTATGAATGTCAACAGGGCCTCCATTTTTCGTGGCCACCATTGGCAAACCATGTGCTGCCGCCTACATTCAAATACACAATCAAAAAAGAAAATTTGTCACTTGCACATGCACTGACTCACACCATCTTTCCTCCCAACTCTCTCATGGACTTAGTTGTGAACAAGGAGAGGAAGCAAGCAAATTAGGTGCTAAGACTTGTTACACTCCATATAACAACAACAAAAGCTGGATCAAGAGTGCAATTCTTGAAATGTTAAATGTTTTTCTGGCAGAATTGAATGTGAGAAGATTGTTGCAATAAAATCCCAAGTTCCTTTTGACTTGTGTGAAAGGACCCATCAAATAAAATTTCCTTTTAAGATGTACCTCAATAAGTGTCAGACCAAATGGCTCCACCAAAGCAGGGTTGATAAACACACCCTGCAAAATACATGACCCATTTTAACAAAGAAATTAGTTGGAGGATGATGGATGCTCTTGGAGAAATGTACATTTTTGTAATGTCAGCTGTGAATTGATATGAATGTGTGAAGTTTGAAGAAGTGCTCCACTTCATAAACATTTGATAAGACTTTGCAAAAACTTGTAAAATCTAGAGATGAAGAATCTGATGCTTCTTCCTAGTATGGAGAAGATTGCAAATGAATAAAACCTTGGTTTTTGCTGCGAGTCGGTAGATTTCAGGAACATCAGACTGCTTGTGGTGCTTGGGATAAGCCACTTGGCCATAGAGATCATACTTATCAATCAGCTTCAGTGCCGAGGTTAGAACTACTCCATTGCTGCCTGACATTTGCTCAATGTCATCGCGATTGCCCATGATCAATGTCTGTTCATCACACAAAGAATTTTGGGTTTTCTTTACTACTTTGGAAAAAAAAATCTTATGTTCTACAAAGTGCTTTGCTAGAAAACAATGTCTTTATACAAATTGTATGTGTTGGGTGGTGGAGAAAGTTGGGTGAAATGAAATGAGATGTTGAGTAATTCTCTTTAGGACAAAAAAAAAATTGCTACCCATTTGAGATGATCCTTCATTGGTTTTGAGTCAAAGAGAAAGAATGGAAGAGAGAAGAGAGAGAGAGAGAATGAGAGAGAGAATGTGAGGGTGGAAATACCAGATTTGCCAATTCACGCAATGGCGCACACTCGCCAAAAGCCTTCAAGAGTGTTGTGATGTTCTTTTTGGGGTCGGGTCGTGCAAGTGCCAAAATCATGGGCTTGTGTGGGTTGCTGAAGAATCGCATTATCTAGTTTGCACATCACCAAACAAGGGGTGTGTCACACTCTTGAAGGATTTTGGTTTAGGGTTTAGGGCCTTGCCATTTACATTAAAAAGTATCTTAAGACAAAAAGATGAATTATGAAAACTCAAATATTTCACCATGCAAAAATACAATTGTTCCAAAAAAATCCTCTAAAAGAAACCAAAATCCTTCAAGATATTATAACTCTATAACCAAGCTCAAGTTTCAACACAAGCCAAGATATCATCTTTCCAAAAAATCCTCATATAAAAATAGACCTAATATTATTACCTAGGGGCCCAAAATCCCTTAAGCTACTATACTCTATTATGAATCTAAACACAATATCCTTGCCTTCTTGGTAGGCAAGGCCGACTTTTTAAAAAAAAGAGAGAAACTTATGCACATGAATACATTGAATATCTCCATGAATCAATTTTTTTCTTGTCTCTAGCTCTTAAACAAAAGGCCAAAGCTTCTTCCCATAATATGTAGACTCAAAAAAAAAGAAAACCCCTAAACCCTAAACCCTAAACCCTAAACCCCAAAAAAAAACAAAAGAAAGGAAAAAATATATATACATGCAACACAAATTTTTCCTTGTGCTTTTTTTATTTTTTACATTTGGATCTTTGAACCCACAATTGTACATGATATGATGGGTGGCGGTTCGGAATTGCACCTCATCCCAAATTGGAGGATTGGCACGGGGTGAGACCGGTACTACGGTAGTGGCATCACCCGTGAATGTGACCGAATCAACCTCACCTTCGACCACATCACCCGCATCCGCAACAACCACAGTGCTAAAATCCATCCCCGGTGGTATCACCTGCAATTGGGTGCCAAAAATTTCTTGTAAATAATCACAATTGTTGGTCGGTCGACTAGAATGTGGTTTAAATTTTTTTAAAAATAAAATTATTATTATTATTATTATTATTATTATTATATTTATAATATAATAATTTTTAAAAATTTATTTTTACTGTGGCAAATTCTTGAGGAAAAGAAAATGGATGTAATTTTTTAAAAAGGAATATTCTGTCATAAATTCCCTTTTAAAAAACATATAATTTTTTTTGAGAAAGCAAAAAAATTGGGAGAAAATTTCACTACATTTCAACACAATTCTTTAATTTTGGGGCATTTTTTTAACAAACATATCACCAATTCTTGATAAATCTTTCTTGCATTAATTATACCTAATGATGCTACATGAGAAAATAGAGACGAAAAAAAAAAAGAAACCTTTAATTCCAAGGGGGGCAAAAGCCAAGAAGAGAAGAAAACATACCACCATACGGGGCATGTAGCGACCATGGCAACTAACACCTCGTCGAGCTCTTGCTCGCAACACGCGCTTCAACTTGACATCAAATCCGTCGTACAAGCCCCATTGCTCCTCAATCTCTTGTTTGGTACTCGTGATGACCAACTCGGCCGCATCGAGTGACAATTCCTCAGCTTCGATGCGGCGCATGATTCGGTAGAAGGAGTTGATATCTTCTTTCGATTGACGGCCTTGCTTCAGCAGCTGCTCGAGCTTGTTTCGCCCCAACGAGTGACCCGTGAGTACCATGGGTACATTCAAAGCCCCCGACAACAATGCCGCCGTGTCACCGGCATCGGCATAGTGACCGTGTATTACATGTGGCCAAATGTGCTCTCCGCCCGGAATCTGATCGCCCAGCACTCGCGCCATGTTGAGCACATGTGCGAGTGCACCATCCACAAACTCTTGTACATAAGGCCAAAGGAGCTCCTTCCGAAGGTATTGTTCCCTGTACGTACCAAAGTGGGTATGTTAGCCCACAAAATCAACCCACCAAATATTTTTTCTTTGAAGGTACTTTACTCACATCCAAGTTTAGTTATTTCCTATTTTTTGGCAGCCCTGACCATAAAACTGAAACTGGGACTGCAAATACGTGGGGGAGATTACTAGTAGCAAACCACTTGAACGAATTATTATGATTGACCAATCAGAAACAGGAAGGAGTAGTCAATCATGTTTATTACTCTGTTTTCTGGGGTGCACACAGCTTTTTTTTTTTTCTGCTTCATTAGCAACTTGTTAATTAGCAATGAGCATACTTGATTTCCACAACTAAACAAAAGGTTGAAACTCTTGTTAATTGTTTGGGATTTTATTTTTTCTTAATTATCAAAAATTTTAATTATATTTAGCAACTTGTTAATTAACAATTATTAGCAAACTTGATTTTTACTGAAAATTTTATGCCCCGATTAAGTTATCTTGGGTTGATTGTTTGGGGTGTTGGACACCATCTTTTGCAATTGCAATCTTGTAACCTATTAGAGTAGTATTAACCTGGGTCCACACGGAATACGGACAATGTAAGCGCCACTACTCTCGCCACCTTCACCATCATAATTTGTCCCCGAACTCAACATTTCCGTGGGCTCGCCGTAGCTCCAATCAACCTCGGGGTCACAAATTTGTCGGGTGAGTAAATCGACTCGGTAGACTTCCGGCATCAGGGCAAGTGCTCTTGCAAACTCCACCACATACTTCACCTAATCCCTCCGAAAATCACCACCAACACCCTTCACAAATTTCAGAGAAAAAATTTCATTTCATAAGTTATAATACAAACTCGAAGAAAAAACACACTAAATAGCAACTAATTGCCCCTAGCCCTTTTGAAAAAATTTGGATTTTGGGCGGTG